>OHAT01000432.1_pt1 | contig 43359 bp, 28 predicted proteins | sample 1577141 | NCBI WGS metagenome assembly OHAT01 (sample SAMEA3541578, study PRJEB24748) | human gut metagenome | biome: human gut; feature: human-associated habitat; material: faeces | place: China | collected 2012 | reverse complement strand
CAGAACAAGGATCAGAACAAGGATCAGAACAAGGATCAGAACAAGGATCAGAACAAGGATCAAAACAACCCTCAGAATAAAACGCCCAATCCTATTGATTTAAAAAAAGACCAGGAAAAGGAAAGCGTCTCCGGTCAACAGCAAAGTGCGGAACAGCAAAACCAGCAACTTCAGCAAGCCCAAGTACAGGAATCCAAGGAAGAACAGGAGAAGAAAGAAGCAGCCCGCATTCTGTTTGAACGTCGAGACCAAGAAAAAGGTTCTCCTATCCCCCAAAACCCCTACATTTTCACTCCGGACAAGGATTATTAATTTATCACTACTCAAGCAAACATGAACAAACTATTATCCATCATCATCCTCATATTGGGGTTCGCTTTATCCGGCTGGACTCAGGTGATTACGCAATGGTCGTCCCAAGCCGTTGTCCCGGGAGAGAAAACGCTCATGCTTGTCATCATGACCAACGGAGAGATGGTGCAACCGTTGCCAACCAGCAGGATAGAAGGGGCCAGTGTCCGGTTTGCCGCCCGCAACTATATGGTATGGAACGGTTCCCCTTCCCAACGCGCCTTTTACTATGTCGCCTTCGAAGTTGTTGCCGACAAGCCAGGCATCGTCACCATTCCCTCCATCGAATTAAAAGGCAACAACGGAGCTATTTACAAGACAGCCCCCCAGTCCCTCAAAGTGTATCCATTCGATGCCATTAAATGGACTCCCATTCCCCAATCAGGAGGACGCCGACAGTACGGTACCCTCTGGCATATTGACGACCAGACACCCTACGTCAACCAGCCTACCATGACTGAGCTGAAATTCTATGTTCCGCCGGACATCGTTGAATACCAACTTCCATCCATTAAGGCAGACGGCCTCGCCACCTGGCGTTTCGAACCTCAGCCATCCAATATCAACATCTTCCAATTCGGATCGGCCCTTATCAGCGGTTACGACTGGAAAGTCTGTTCCTTCCACAGTGCCTTGACCCCCCTCCGTAGCGGCAAGGTCAAAATCGGCGGCACGGAAACCATGTTCGCCCTCGATAGTTCTGCGGATCCTATCCTGGCCCAGTTTACGCGCAACATGATTTCCATTCCCATGGAAATTCCGGAATTCAGTTTTGAGGCCCGCCCCCTTCCTCCCGGAGCTCCCGCCGGATTCAAAAACGCCGTCGGTCAATTCACCATCAAAGCCACGACCGATGCCCGCGATCTCAGCGCCAATGAACCCATCTCCGTCCAAATCACCATTTCCGGCACCGGCAATATCAACACTCTCAGTGCCCCGGAGCCCAAAGATCCCTCCCGCTGGAAACTCTATCCCGCCAACAAAATCGGCAATGATGAGGCCCGCAGCCTGAGCGGAAGCGTCACATTCCAGCAGTTGCTTCGTCCGACAGCGGAAACGGATGCCGTACCACCTTTCGAACTCGTCTATTTCGATCCCTCAACACAACAATACGAACTCATTTCCACTCCGGCCATTCCACTTCCCTGGAAAGCCACTGCTCCTGATCTCGTTCCCGCCTCCATGGCAGCCGCTGCAACACCTCCACCTGCCGGAGATGTCCCCGTCGCCAAAATGACCGACATTTACGGACTCGTTCCCCTCACCATGGCCACCAGCCTCAAGACGCCGGATTCCTCCTCGTGGTACCTGCTCGCTTATTTGCCTGTACTACTCATCCTCGCGTTTGCCGGAGCATCGTACATCCGGAAAAAACGCCTCCAGACGGAAGAATCCCGCGAACGCATGGCTGCCTTCAAGGCCATTCCCGTCAAAGAATCCACCCCGGTTTTCCTGCGTTCCATCGGTTCCTTCATCGAAACATACATTCCCGAATCCAAACAGGATGAAACATTGCGGAAAATCCTCGCAACGCGCGACGAACTTGCCTTCCTTCCCCAGGACACCAGCGACAATATTTCCGACGCTGAACGCAAGTCCATGGTGAAACATGTCCGGACAATCCTCACCAAACTCCCCGTCGTGTTCCTGCTGACCTGTCTCCTTCTGCCCATTGCCATGCAAGAAGTCCAGGCCGCCCCGCCTATCCACACGAAAGCAGCACCCAACCTCCTCTACGAACGAGGAGAATTCACGGAAGCCGCCAAGGCATATGCCCATGCAGTCACCGAACCGAACCAATATCCAGGTCAAAAGGCTCTCGACTACTACGGCCTCGGCAACAGTCTCTACAGATTGAACAAGCCCGGAGAAGCCGCCCTCGCCTACAACAGAGCTCTCAACATTTGCCCGGGCTTCACGGAAGCCCGTAAAAATCTCGAGTTCATCGAACGTAAGGAAGGGGCCATCCTTCCCATCAACGACCAAGCCTCCGAATGGCTGACCTTCGTCGGCTACCACTCTCTGCCACCGATCATCATCCTTTCCGGAGCCGTCCTGCTCACAGCCCTCGTCCTGCTCCTTTTATATCACCGCTACGTCATCCTCCTGACCGTATTGTGCGTTCTGGGAGGCCTCTCCATGGCGGCAGCCATTGCCAATAGAGCCATGTACCCGGTCATTCCGGAAACTGTCAACCCGTCCAGTCTGCTCATCGTCACGCAAGCCACCCCGGCCCGCCATGCGGCCGATGCCAGCAGCCCCACTCTGATGACCCTGCCTCCTTCTACGCCGCTCATCCTCCAAGCCAAACGCGGATCGTGGTATTACGTCCGTACGTTCACCGGTACCCCTGCATGGATCCACGCAGACTCAGCCTCTCCGGTTCTCACGAAAAAATTGCCCCTAGTTCGCCAGGAAAACTAAATAATTCCTATTTTAATTCAACGATCCTGCCGAGAAAGGAATCCAATCTTCATGTATATATCCCCGTATCCCGGGGTTTATTCAAACCGTAACCACCCGTCATGAATTACAATACGAAAACCGTTTATGAAGGCCAGGGCCGTTGCCTGACCACCCATATTGCATCCGGCAAAAAATTCGCCACCGACCTGCACCGGGATCTCGGTGGGCTGGAGGATAATCCGGCTCCGGCCGAATTGCTGGGAGCAACTCTTGCCTCCTGTATGATGAGCTTGGTATCTTACCTCGCCGGGCGCAAAGACATTGACGTCAAAGGAATGAGCATCGAAGCCCAGCCGGTTACAGAAGGTTTGAAAATCACGGGATTCAATCTGTTGATTACCATGCCCCTATCCTCCAACCATCCCTCTCGCCAGGCCCTGGAACAATCCGCCCAGACTTGCCCGGTCAAACAAGCGCTGGATCCTTCCATCAAAATCACGCAAGAATGGAAGTGGATCGGCTAAACGCTCCTCCTCACTCTTTCGCAAAACTGCCCCTCGTTGACCCGGGAGGCAGTTTTTTTCGTTTCGTACATACTATCTGTAAAACAATAGAAAATTTTTTACACAAAAAATGCCGGATGGTACGCTACGCAAGAAGGAACCGGTTATGAACAACACTCTTCCACAGGACGACGAATACGAGAATGGCAGTGCCCGGGACTGGGAAGCCTGGCTCAAGGAACATGCCGCCCGCATTTACCTCTTTGCCAGACAGCAGGCACGCACGCAGGAAGACGCAGAAGACATCGTCCAGGAAGCTCTCGTCCGGCTGGCTCGCAAAGAAGCATCGGGCGAGTTCATCGGAGGAAGAGAAGCCTGGCTGCCTTTCGTCTATACCTCTATCCGCCGTATTGCCATCGACTTCCGCCGCCGGGACGACCGCCGCACCCGGAGGGAACAAACCAGTGCGGACGACACAACGGATCTCTTAAACGATCCCTGGTTCAGCAGCGAATCCGGAGAAGACGAACTACGCAACCTGCTGGACCGTCAATTGAAAAAACTGCCCGGTAAATTTTCCGAGGTCATTATCCTCAAGATATGGGGAGAACAAACTTTCCAGCAAATAGCCGATACTCTAGGCATTTCGCTGAACACGGTTGCCTCCCGCTACCGATATGGTTTGGAACAGCTCCGCAAAGCTATTTCAGGACAAAAAGACGATTATCAATATTAACCGATTTCCCGCATCAAGATGACTCATCCACTCGCCCCCGCATCTTCACCCGGAAACGGTCTCTCCGCTCTGGAAGAAGAAGAACTGGTCGAAACCCTAAAAGGGATCCGGCCCAGCATTCCCACACAGGATAAAATTCATTCCTGGGCGCTCCTGATGGCACGCGCCTCCCAAGAAGCGACGGAAGACAGCCTCCGCCAGTTGAAACCGGCCTCCCCCGGAGAAATCCCGTCCATGAAATGGACTCTCGCCATGGAGGAAGCAGCTGGCCCTGTCATCCACCACTCCGACGAAAAACGGATACCGGAAGACCACGCTCCCGTCATCCCTGTAAAATCAGGTTTTTCGTTCAAGCGACGGATGACATATGCCGCAGCCGCCCTTCTGGCACTGACGATGGGTATACTGGCCTTTCTCTATAATTCACCAGAAAAAAACTCCATGGCTGCCACAGGTGATTTGAACAGACAGGCTGTGCGAGTTGTCCCACAAGGTGTCAACTGGAATAAGGAAAAAGGGATCGCGGAACGCCAGTTTCGCGTAGATTTTGAAGACACCATCGAACTACGCGATAAGAACGGCAACAGGATTTCCGTCTCCGTACCGTCATCCCGAACAGTCGTTGTTCCCGTTGAAACCTATTAATTCAAATTTTTCAACAACATGAACTCCTATAACCTCAAATTACTTGCTGCAGGATGCGGGCTTTGCATTGCTACAGCATCCGCTATTGATCGTCCCTCTTCACAAGCCCAAGGAGTCCAGGTCGCTCCGGGAAATGCTCCCGCCCCTACCCGGATACTCCCCAAGCAGGATACTCCCCAGACACCCCAAACAGCGGCACCTCAAAAGGCGGGACAAGTCAGACTGGGCATTATCCCTGGTGAAGTCCCGCAAATTGTTCGCGCCCAGCTTGCCATGAGCGGCTACCCCGGTGTCGTCGTAGAAAGTACGGAGCCGGGCGGTCCGGCTCAAAAAGCAGGCCTCCAAGATCTCGATATCATCCTGAAAATAGGCGATACCCCTATTCTAGGCGTAGCATCGGTCAAAGAAGCAGTGGCTGGGAAAAATCCCGGGGACAAGGTCAACATCCAATACTTGCGCGGAGGAAAACAACAGGATTGCACCCTCACTCTGGAAAAATCCCTCTATGGCGATTATCCTCATGGGAATCTTTCTACCGACGGAACTCTTCATAACGATATCGATAGAGCCATCGGAGCCGGACGTAGAACATTCCAGGGAGGCCCTTCACCGCTGGATGACATAAACCAGGCATTCGATATGATGGATCGCCTCATGAACGGAACGGGCGCCAACAATCCCTTCGACAGGATTGATCGGCTCCGTTCCCTGATGAATCAGCGCATGGGTATGCCGGCACCGCCTCCCAACGCCCTCCCCAATACGCAGGGAGCCCCCCTGCAAGGGAACTTCAGCTCGTCTTCATCATCCACGACCAGTTTTTCCGATGCCCAGGGCACCATCCGTATCACGACAAGCTCCCAGGGAGGAACCAGACTTTACGTTACGGACGCGAACGGCAAGCTTCTATTCGAAGGCCCGTACAACACTGATGAGGAAAAAGCCAATGTCCCTCCGGAAATTCAAAAAAGGCTCAGCAATCTCAACATCGAAATCGATGTGAGATAATTTTTCCTTCCTTCGCACGTTTCCAACGAGTGCTGGTAGAGTGAAGCCCCTGCTCCGTTTGTCCCGTCAACGAAGCAGGGGATTGAATAATTACTCTAGACATCACCCCTTTTTCCGTCAATTCTCTGTCCTATGAAATGGAAATGCCTTTTTCCCATCGCCTCGCCGAATGCTGAATCTATCACAGCCATCTGGCTGTCGTCACGCAACGGATACGCCGACTTCTCCTCCTGCGGCAAACCGGCTCTGGCCGCATCCTACCTTGCCGCCGATGCTGTACAAAAACGCCAATTGATCCAATGGATCGCCGACCATGCCGACGAAGCCACTCTCATTGACGAAAGCCTCTACACTCTGGCTCCCTCCGTACCCTGTCCCGGAAAAGTCGTCTGCCTCGGAAAGAGCTATGCAGACCATGCCCGGGAATTCGATGGCAGTGCCCCCACGGAACCCTCCATCTTCCTCAAAGCGACAACAGCCGTAGCGGGAGCCTTTTCCCCCGTCCTGATCCCCCCCGGATGTTCCAGGCTTGATTATGAAGTAGAACTAGCCATCGTCATCGGAGAGAAACTCAAAAATGCGGATTCCATCCAGGCAGCCCAAGCTATCGCCGGCTACACGATGATGTGCGATTACTCAGAACGCGACCTTCAGCTCAACCGCGGGGGACAGTGGACCAAGGGCAAGAGCTACGACACCTTCGCCCCTCTCGGCCCAACCTTCGTCACTCCGGATGAACTGACTGATCCGGATAATCTTCCCATCTTCCTCAAAGTCAACGGAGAATCCCGTCAGGCAGGCAACACGAACCAGCTCATCATGCCCATGGCTGAGCTAGTCTCTTACGTTTCCAGCTTCATGACACTCCTGCCGGGAGACGTCATCTCCACCGGTACTCCCGTCGGGGTAGCCATCGGCATGGATCCTCCCCAATTCCTGCAACCCGGCGACATCGTCGAATGGGGAACCCCCTCTATCGGTTTTGCCCGCCAGATCGTCGAACAGGATACAACGGCATCCTGAAACACACATGCCCGATTCACACAAGACTGAGGCGGATACCCGTACCCGGGCAAACTCTGCAGCCGCCATCACGGCCAAGTTGCTGGAGCTGTTCGGCAGTATCCCGGTCTCCCGGGAACTACACTCGCCCACACCGGACGAACGCGCAACTGCCATCATCAAGTCTGCCTGTATTAAAGCCGCCGCCACCTCGGCCACGCTCACGCTCCCAGCCGGACCTCTCGGTTTGTTGACGATCATTCCCGAACTGGCCGTCATCTGGCAAATCCAAAGGCAAATGGTATCGGACATTGCCTCCGTGTACGGTAAAACCTCCAGCCTCACAAACGAATCCATGGCCTACTGTCTGTTCAAGCAGGGGCTTTCGGTCACTTTGTCCGCCCTCGTCGTCAAAGTCGGACAAAAATACCTCGTCCGCCATGCATCCACCCAGTTCATGCAGAAAATACTCCAGAAGGTGGGTATCTCCATGACGGAAAAACTGCTCAGCCGAGGCATTACCCGCTTCCTGCCGGGTGTCGGAGCCGCCCTGATGGGTACCGTCTCCTACCGGGACACTTTGCGCGTAGGGCGTTCCGCCAGGGATTTTTTCAGTTCCGATATCATCTTCCTGGAAGGTGTTGCCAACGCCCCCGAACCGCAACACTCCCTGCCAAAGCCGAAGACAGACGCAGCAGAACTCCCGCATGATGCGGACATGAAACCTTGATTTGCCTCCCGCCCTACCTGTATAGTCCACCCAGCATCCCATGAATCTGCAATCTCACCGTACAGCTCCCCTGGCCGGAGAACTTCTCGTTCCCGGAGATAAAAGCATCTCCCACCGCGCCGCCATCCTCGGAGGTCTGGCAGAAGGCACAACCGAGATTAGTAACTACTTATGCAGTGAAGATTGCCTCAATACGCTCCGAGCCATGGAACAACTCGGAGCTCGTGTCGAAGTCCTTGAAAACCGGGAAGGATACGGTCCTACACGCTTCCGCATCACTGGCGTCGGCATGCGCCCTGTCCCGCCGATGCAGCCGATTGACTGCGGAAACTCCGGTACCGGCATGCGCCTGATGGCCGGCATGCTGGCCGCCTGTCCCTTTGATTCCGAAATGTTCGGTGACGCCTCCCTCTGTTCCCGACCAATGGGACGGATCATGATTCCTCTTGCTCTCATGGGCGCCCATATCGAAGCTCAAGGCGCCAAGGAAGGCTGCGCCCCCCTATTCATCCACGCCGGGCATGTACATCCCATCAATTATACGTTGCCTATGGCCAGCGCGCAGGTAAAAAGCGCCATCCTTCTGGCTGGGATGTTTGCCCATGGCACCACAACCGTCTATCAGCCCGCCCAGACGCGGGACCATACGGAACGCCTCTTCCGACATTTCGATATCCCCTGTACCGTCAACGGGCTAGACGTTTCCGTACACGGTCCTGCTTCCCCACAAGCCCGCGATCTGACTGTCCCGGCCGACATCTCGTCTGCCGCATTCTGGATAGTCGCCGCCGCTACGCGCCCGAATTCCGAACTAACCCTCCGCAATGTGGGATTGAACCCGACACGCGATGCAATCCTGCATGCCTTGCGCCGCATGGGAGCCGACATCACCGTCTCCGCCACCTCATCCCCGACAGAAGGAGAACCCTACGGAGACATCACTATCCGAGGAACAGGCCGTCTCCACGGAACGGAACTGCTCAGAGAAGAAATCCCCAATCTCATTGACGAAATCCCCATTCTGGCCGTAGCTGCCGCCCTGGCTGACGGAGATACCGTCATCCGCAACGCCCGGGAACTCCGGGTCAAGGAAACGGACCGGATTGCCACCACTGCCGCCAACCTCCGAGCCATGGGAGCCGCCGTAGACGAATACGACGACGGCATGGTCATTCACGGCAACGCGTCACTCACCGGATGCTGTCTGGACAGTTTCGGCGACCACCGCATCGCCATGAGCTTCCTCGTAGCCGGTTTCTCGGCGGAAGGAACAACCATCCTGGAAAATACAGACTGCATCGCCACCTCCTACCCCGGCTTTGCAAGCGATCTGGAACGTTTCCTGCGTATCTGAAAAACGGCGTCTTGTTCAAGTCGTCACATAAAACCACCCTGTCAGAATCAGGATGGAGGCAACCGTACAAGGCAGGCCGTACATAAAGAATCTCCTCATAGAAATCCTCAGTCCCGCTTGCTCCGCCGTCTGGATCATAATCAAATTCGACAGGCTGCCGACAAGAATGAGATTGCCTGTCAGTGAATTGGACAAAGCCAGAGCATAAGCCGTACGCGGATTGGCTGCCAAATCCGTCACCTGACTGAGTAACATCACGGCCGCCGTGTTGTTAATCAGGTTACTTAGCCCGGTTGCCGCCAGAATCATCGTCATGGGCTCGTCCAAATTCACGTTCCAATGCTGGAGCAAATCAACCATTTGACATCCCAGGTCATTGATATTGAAAGCTCCTATAATGACGAAGAGGCCCATGAAAAGCAAAATTGTCTGCCAATCCACACGCCCCAGAATAATACGGCTCGACCACGTATGGCTGCAAAGCATGATCCCCGCCACAAACAAGGCCACAATTCCATGATCCCAGTCCGTCAGGATAAAAGCCAAAATCAGGAATAACATTGCCGACAATCCCTTGACCGATCCCTGCATGCTGAACGGATGCTCCAATTCCGGCAAGGCCGCCTGGCTACCCTCCTGTAGCTGGAAGTTCTTACGTCCCAACAGCCAGCAAATCCCAAAACAAGCGAGAGCACATGCCATCACCGGAACAAGGGCAAATTTCGTATAATCCAGAAAAGACAATTTGGCATATTCCCCGATAAACACGTTCTGCGGATTGCCAATGATCGTCATACTTCCATTGTTGCACATGCACAGAGCAATCAGAAACGGAGAGGGATTCAACTTCTTGGCCAGAGCAACGGATACCAACACAGGCGCTACAGCTAGGGCAATGATCGTATTGTTAAAGAACGAAGAAAACACAGCCCCGCACATCATCAGGATGAACATCGACAAAACAGGACGATCCATATACGCAGAAAGCCTGTTGCCCAGCATGGTGTAAAACCCTGAGTAATGAAGCTGCGCCGAAATCACCATCAGGGAAAACACAAGTGCAAGAGTATGGAAGTCAATACTTTGAATCGCCTCAGGAAACGTTATGCAACCGAACACCATCATCGAAATGGCTCCGATCAAAGCAAACCCCGTACGATCCAGCCGCAGGGAACGCCCGTGACCAATACCGACCCATAGATACGTATTGATAAAGAGAATCAATGTAATCGGCTCCTTCCATGCCAGTAAGAAGGAATGAAGGGCATCCATGTATCCCATGTTCATGGCTCGTTGTTCTCTCGTGATCTTTCATCCGGAACAGCCCGGCACCTGTCCCTCCATCCCGGGAAATTCCACCCATTGGGGAAATTGCGGCATTGAACGGGCTTGACCGGATTAATCTTGCAGTCGTTATGCTCCAGCATGATGCAAGCACCGTCGGGGCCATCCTTGAGGGAAAGCCCCTGTCTGTTTTCCCTCAATTGGCAGTATTGTTCAATGAAGAAATCTTCGTCCATTCCCAAAAATCCGGCAATTGCCTCAATCTCCTCCGGCTCCACACAGACATTCCCCTCCCAGCGGCAACAAGCCCCGCATCGGACACAACGGTAGAGCACCTTCCCCTGGATATCTTCACACATGACAGGTGCAATATAGCAGGATCCATAAAAAAAATCAATCCGCCGATGTTTACCCCTTGCATGCAACACTGATTTGGGGTTTTATAAACGTATCTATAGTCGTTATGGATCTACCCGCCCACCATCAACACGGACAAGAGGTTTTCACCTGGGATCAGGTCAACCTGGCTCTCGAAGCGGCGGAAGAAGGTTTTTTTATCTGGAATATCGAGAAAAACGACATCCATTACACGGATCGCTGCCTCAAAATGATGGGGTACGGTCGTGACGAACTGGCACCGAACATTTTTACTCAGTCCGACCAGGTCGTCTATGAAGAAGACAGGGCATTCTTCGACCTTGAAGTAAGACGTTACCTCGAAAGCCTCAATCCGATCATACCCATGAGGATCGAAATCCGCATCCGCAACAACCGTTCCAGCGGCTGGATGTGGATTCGTGTCAACGGTAAGGCCAAGTACGATAAACACAGAAAACCGATCGAACTCGTCGGGGTCTTCGTCGACATCACCCGACGCAAGACCTCCGAACTCCGGGCTCAAGAAGAACGCGAACTGTTCCGTACCCTGATCGACCATATTCCCAACAACATCTACGTCAAAAACAGGGACTCGCGTTTCGTCATGGCCAATGCCGCTACCGCCCGCAAACTGCAAGTCCCCACCCCGGCCGACGTCATCGGTAAAACCGATAAAGACTTTTTCGACAAGAGCATGAGTGACATCTCACGCCGTGAAGAAAAAGAAATCATGGAAACGGGCAAATCCATCATCGGACGACTCCATCAGGAAACATGGAATGACGGGAAGGAAACATGGGGCATGGTCAGCAAATTCCCCTGGTACGGCAGCTCCGGCCAATTGAAAGGACTTGTCGGCATCTCCAGCGACGTCACCAAACTCGTCCGGGCCGAGCAGGCCATCAAAAAGACGGCTCAACTGCTCAAGGAACGCAACGATGCTCTGGAAAAAGAAGTCGACCTCGCCCGGGAAATCCAACTGGCCCTGCTGCCATACGAAATTCCCTCCCGCAGCTACCAGGCATCGGACATTCAGCGCAAACTCACCTTCCACCACATTTTCGCTCCGTCCGAAGGCGTTGCCGGAGACTGGTTCGATGTTTTTCCCGTTGGAGAAACGGGTGTTGGAGCTATCGTCTGCGATGTCATGGGACACGGCATCCGGGCAGCCCTCATCGCCTCCATGCTGCGCGGTATCATGGAACAACTGATCCACTTGGCCATGCATCCGGACCAGCTCCTGGAATCCTTGAATCATCAGCTTTCCAAAATCCTTTCCCATGCCAACATCACGATGTTCGCAACTGCCGTCTATGTTTACATCGACCTGCAGATGAAAACCATTTCGCTGTCCTCCGCCGGCCACCCAATGCCGATTCTCATGCATCAAGACGGTCATGCGGGCACACTGTCCCTTCCCCGGGGACTTGCCTTGGGAATCCTTGACGGTTCCAAATACAGCAGTGTTGAACTTCCTCTTGAATCCGGAAGCCGCCTTCTTCTGTATACAGACGGACTCACCGAAGCCCACAACGACAAGGACGACGAACTCGGCGCAGCCCGGGTCATTTCCTATCTGGAAAAGAGGGATCCGCAAAGTATCCGCGACTTTGTCCTGAGCACTCTCAAATGCGCAGCCAAATTTACCGGCTGTTCGAGTCTCTCCGACGACATCTGCCTGCTAGGCATCCGCTACGATGAAAAAGCCGACTCGGAACGGGGCGATCTAGGACTCGGTCTCTAACAGATAAATATATAATCCGCCTCTCCGGGGTCATTCGCGACCTCCATGAAAATGCCCGGACATCCCATTCTGCTACCGTTTTTTCACTCCTCTTCCTTCAAAAAAAGGATATTTGACTTGCTCCCGTAGACTCAGTGAGCATAATCATTGAGCACTCCTGTATCCAGACAGGCACGGACCATTCCCATGAAGACGAGAACCAAAACTTTCGTAATGCCCGATCCTACGGCAGGCGCGGATTATCTTGCAGAAACCCTTGACACTTTAGGAGAGACAGTAACCCTGAACATGGGGCCATCCCACCCTGCCACCCACGGAGTACTGCGCTTGATCCTGGAACTGGACGGGGAAGAAGTCCTCTCCTGCGATCCTGTCATCGGACACCTTCATCGCGGCATAGAAAAAATCGGTGAAACCATTCAATACAATCAGTTTGTCCCTTACACCGACCGCTTCGATTACCTGGCTCCCATTTCCAACAACATCGCCTACGCCTGCGCCGTAGAAAAACTGCTCGACTGGGAACTCCCGGAACGCGGCCAAGCCCTGCGCGTTCTTGCTCTGGAACTTTCGCGTATCGGTTCCCACCTTTTGGACGTCGGTGTCGGCTCCATGGACGTCGGTGCCATGACCGTCTTCCTCTACACGTACAACGAGCGTGAAAAAGTACACAACTTCTATGAACAGTTGACCGGAGCCCGCTTCACCTCGTCCTTCACACGCATCGGAGGCCAGATCCACGACATGCCCGAAGGCATGGACAAGGAAGTCCTGCGCTTCTGCGACGAATGTTCCAAGACACTCGATGAGGCCGACAACCTCCTCCTCAAAAACAACATCTTCATGAACCGCATGAAGGACATCGGCATCATCTCACGCCAGGATGCCCTCGGATACGGCCTTACCGGCATCCACCTTCGTGCCAGCGGCGTCCAGCGGGACCTCCGCAAACTCAATCCCTACCTCGGGTACGAAAACTACGAATTCGACGTCCCGGTCGGCGAAATCGGAGACTGCTATGACCGCTATCTCTGCCGCCTTGAAGAACTCCGCCAATCCATCCGCATCATCCGACAAGTTCTTCAAACCATGCCTCAGGGGCCCATCAACATGGTGGATCAAAAAGGCACTCTGCCGGAAAAACGTCGCGTCCTTACCGGCATGGAAGAACTTATCCGCCAGTTCATGTCCACGACGGAAGGCGTCAACGCTCCGGCAGGCCAAGTCTATTTCGCTGCCGAAAACCCGAAGGGAGAACTTGGTTTCATGATCGACTCGAAGGGAGGCGGCATACCGAACCGTCTGCGCATGCGCTCCCCCTCCTTCTGCACGCTTTCCATCCTGCCCAAACTGATCCCCGGCCACCTCGTCTCCGACATTCCGGCCATTCTCGGCTCGTTCGACTTCGTGCAAGGCGAATGTGACCGTTGATTTTTCCCCGCCATCCACTCCATTCATCCTTTCATACCCTTCATCTCTTCAACACGTTCATTCCATGTCCGAACATACAGAGAACGCCATTGAGGCAACTATCGCCCACCAGCCCTCTCCCGGTGAACAGTATTATCCCCCGTTTGCCCCTTCCCCGGAACTTGACGCCGAAGCAGACCGCCTGATCGCTCAATACCCCGAAGGCCAAAGCCAGTCGGCCGTCCTGCCCGTCCTGCACGTCATCCAGAAAAAATTCGGCTACATCTCCGGTGAAGCCATGACATGGACTGCAGCTAAGATCGGTTCGACTCCCGCCCACGTTCTGGGCATCGTCACTTTCTACCCCGGACTTCGCCAAATGTGTCCCGGAAAATTCCATCTCCGGGTCTGCAAAACGCTGACATGCGGAATGTCCGGAGGAGAGGAACTCGTCGATGTCCTCTGCTCCAAACTTTCCATTGACCGGAAAGCCATGACGCACGAGACGCCCATTGCCGTCAGTCCCGATGGAAAATGGAGCATCGAATTCGTAGAATGCCTAGCCAACTGCGGAGAAGGCCCCAACATCCTTGTCAACGACAAGCTCCACTCGCGCATGACCCCGGACAAGGCTGACGAACTCATCTCCCTTTACCAGAACGCCTGATCCGCCACATCGCGCAAACAATCCAACCAATTTCGCCTTCCGACCATGAGCATCACTTACCTTCCCGGCAAAGAGCCTCACTCCAAGGAGCACCGGATGATCTTCAAGAACGTGGACCGCGCCGGATGGGATACATCCATTGAGACGTACCTTGCAGACGGTGGCTACCAGCAGTTGAAAAAAGCTCTCTCCATGGAGCCCAAGAGCATTATTGACGAAGTGAAGAAATCCGGTTTGCGCGGTCGCGGCGGCGCAGGTTTCCCAACCGGAGTCAAGTGGACTTTCATCCCGCCGAACAACACCAAGCCCGTTTACCTCATCTGCAACTGCGACGAATCCGAACCCGGTACCTTCAAGGACCGCTTCGTCGTCCATCAGGATCCTCACCAGCTTCTGGAAGGGATGATCATTTCCTGCTATGCCGTCGGTGCACACCTCGCCTACATTTACATGCGTGAGGAATTCCCGATTGCAGCGGAAATCGTTAACAAGGCATTGGATGAAGCCCGGGCCAACAACTTCCTCGGTAAAAATATCCTCGGCTCCGGGTACGATCTGGAAATCCATCTCCACCGCGGTGCCGGCGCCTATATCTGCGGCGAAGAAACCTCACTTATCAATTCCATCGAAGGTCTGCGCCCCTACCCGCGTATCAAGCCTCCCTTCTTCCCTGCCGCCATCGGCCTCTATGGATGTCCGACCATCGTCAACAACGTCGAATCTCTCTGTCACGTCAAGCACATCATCGGCATGGGAGGTGAAACCTACTCCCAAATGGGAGCCCAGCGTTCCCCCGGTACCCGTATTATCGGAGTATCCGGCGACGTAAAGAAGCCCGGCTATTATGAAATCATATCCGGCTCCATCACCTTCGGCGAACTGCTCTATGACCTCTGCGGCGGTCCCCGAGATGGACACACTTTTAAAGCCGTCATTCCCGGAGGTTCTTCCTCCAAGATTATGCGTTGCGACACCCCATTGAAGCTCAATGGAAAAGATATCACCTTCTTCGATATCCCGCTCGACCTCGACAGCATTGCCCAATGCGGTTCCATGGCCGGCTCCGGCGCGGTCATCGTCATGGACGACTCGCGTTCCATGCCTTGGGTTCTGAATAACATTAACAAGTTCTATGCTCACGAATCCTGCGGACAGTGCACTCCCTGCCGCGAAGGATGCCCCTGGATGGTCAAACTCACCAACCGCATACTCGCCGGCAAGGCCTCAGCGGAAGACGTCGATCTCCTCCTGCAGGTAGCCAACCAGATCGAAGGAAAAACGGTTTGCGCCTTCGGCGAAGCCGCTTCCTGGCCGGTTCAGGCCATGCTCGCCAAATTCCGTGAAGAATTCATCGCTCTGACCCAACCGATCAACGCCCTGCTTCCGCACAACCCCGAAGCGAAGGAACAAGTTAAATACCTTGTTCGAGACTAAGCCCCAACAACTACCTTTTGCATTCACGCACCATGAGCGAAGAAACTCTCAAACTTCCCAAGGACATCGCCGCTGAACAGGGCAAAGTAAACGTCCAAATCAATGGTACCTGGTACATGTTCCCCCGCGGCATGCGTATCATCGAAGCCTGCCAGTCCGTCGGCATCTACGTTCCCCGCTTCTGCTACCACCCCAAGCTGGTCATCTCCGGTTCCTGCCGCATGTGCCTTGTTGAACAAGGTATGCCTCCCCGCCCAGCTCCCGGCCAAGCCCCTCAATACAATGCGGACGGTTACCAGACTATCCAATGGATGCCCCGCCCCATCATTTCCTGCGCTAACACGGTAGCGGAAAATATGGGAATCAAAACGGACAGTCCCCTCGCCCGGGAAGTCCGTCGCGGCGTGCTGGAATTCTACCTTACCAACCACCCCCTCGACTGCCCGATCTGCGACCAGGCCGGAGAATGCCGACTGCAGGAATTTTCCTCCGACTACGGTCAACCCACCAGCCGCTTCACGGAAATGAAGACCAAGAAGGGCAAAGATCTGGAAATCGGTCCCCGCGTCAACCTCGACCAGGAACGCTGTGTCCTCTGCGGTCGTTGTGTCCGCTTCATGCGAGACGTAGCCGGCGATGAAGTCCTCAGCATGTCCCAGCGCGGCACTCACAATGCCATCACGATTTTCCCCGGTCGGCAACTCGACAGTAACTATTCGTTGAACACCGTTGACCTCTGTCCCGTAGGAGCGCTGACATCCAAGGACTTCCGTTTCAAAATGCGCGTATGGTTCCTGAAGTCCACGCCGACTATCGACGTAAACTGCGGTACCGGCACCAACATCAACGTCTGGTCCCGCGGCAACGAAGTCTTCCGTATCACCCCACGGCAGAACGATGAGGTCAACTCGTGCTGGATGCCGGATTCGCACCGTCTCAACTACAAGTATATCAATTCCGACCAGCGTATTCCCCAGCCCGTCATCCGCACAGATGCAGGAGCTCCGCATCGCCACACTACCTGGGAATCCGCCATCGCATCCACAGCGGAATCCATCCGGCGGGTCGGTGCAGGCAAGATGGCTATCATCGCCTCCGCCCGCATGACCAACGAAGAACTCTACCTCACCCGGAAGCTGACGGACCTGATCAGTACGACGACCCTCGCCATCGTTCCCCGCATGGGCAAAGGAGACGACATGCTGATCTCCCCCGACGGCAACCCCAACACCACGGGAGCCGGACTCCTTTTGGGGCTAACCAAGTCCAGCAAGAAGCTTCCCTCCATCATCGAAGGCATCCGTAACGGTACCATCAAGGGGCTCCTCGTCCTGGGTGAAGACCTCACGGAAGCCACTGCCGGTTGCACGGAAGACGACCTCGCCAAGCTCGATTACCTGGCCGTTGTCACGCACTCAGCCAACCCAACGGCCAAGAACGCAGACATTGTGCTGCCCGGAGTAACCTTCGCTGAAAAATTCGGAACGATGATCAACACCACAGGCCGCATCCAGCGCCTCAACCGCGCTATCATGCCCCAGGGCCAAGCCCGTGACGACTGGCAAATCCTGCGCGACCTTTGCACGGCATTCGGAGCCGATGAAACGATTTCCAAGCTTTCAAGCTCCCAGGAAATCCTCCAGCTCATCGTCGGGGAATGTCCCGAGTTTGAGGGAGTCACCTGGGGGGCCATTGGAGACCAGGGCAAACAACTCATTGAAACCGGCGTTACCATCCCGCTGATCGAACGGGAAAAAGCCAGCCGAGGCCGTTAATCCACAACATCTGCCAACATTCACACGACAATGGAAACCATTCTCCGCTTCTTCGATGAACTGCTGAGCACCCCCGTCTGGTTCTACCTGATTACGACCATCGCCAAGCTGGTCATCTGCTTTGCCATTACCATCGCCTTCGTCCCCGTCTCCGTCCTGATCGAACGCCGCGTCTGCGCCTTCATTCAGGATCGTGTCGGTCCCAACCGCGTCGGTATCCCCCTCACTATCTTCCGTCGCTTCGGTAGTAAGAAAGAAGTCCCTTTCTCCTGCCTGCTGGACAAATTGGGGCTTCCGCACGACGGTCGTGCCGCCGAATTGCTCAAGTTCCTGAGACTTGACCGCGACATTGCCCTGTTCGGTCTGTTGCAGCCCGCCGTTGACGGAGCCAAGCTCTTCCTTAAACAGGACTTCACTCCCCCCTTCGTCCGCAAAGTTTATTTCTGGGTTGCTCCCGCCCTCGTCATGGCGGCACCCCTGATGTGTGCCGCCGTCATCCCGTTCTCCGGCAATCTGGAAACGCCCTACGGCAACATCAACATGGTCGTCGCCAACCTCGGCGTCGGGCCTCTGTGGATCTTCGCCATCGCCGCCATCTCAGTATACGGCCTCGTCCTTGCAGGCTGGGCCTCCAACTCCAAGTATCCTCTGATGGGCGCCCTCCGCACATCCGCCCAGATGATTTCCTATGAAGTCTCGATGGGACTCTCCGTCATCCCCCTCCTGATGATCTACGGCTACCTCAACCTCACCGACATGGTTCAATACCAAGCCGACAACGGTTGGATGCTTCTGCCGCTGTGGGGCGAAGGCCTCTCCTGGCAGCGTTGGATTCTCCTGCTGCCTATCGGTATCAGCTTCATCATCTTCCTGACCTCCGTTTTCGCAGAATCCAACCGTACACCCTTCGATATGTCCGAATGCGAAACCGACCTCGTCGGCGGCTATCATACGGAATATTCTTCCATGAAGTTCGCCCTCTTCTTCATGGGCGAATACGCAGCCATGGTCGTCGGTTCCGCCTTGGTCATCACACTCTTCCTCGGAGGCTGGTCCATGGGCTTCGGACTGGACAGTTTCGTCCCCGCACAAGCCAGCTGCCTGGCTTCCCATTGCGGACTGGACGGCACCTGGGCCGGCTACGTCGGCAACTGGGTCACCGTCGCCCTGCAACTCATCGCTTTCCTGTTGAAGCTTTTCTTCTTCGTCTTCTTCTTCGTCTGGGTGCGTTGGACCCTTCCCCGTTTCCGTTACGACCAGGTCATGAAACTCGGCTGGCTCGTCTTCTTTGAAGCGGCTCTGGTCAACATCTTCATCACTGCCGCCATCATTTACTTCATCCCGTAATCTCCACCTACCCCACAACCATGGCCTACAAGATACTCAAGCGCCCCAAGCTTTCCATCTCCGACAGGTTCTACCTGAAAGCGGTGTTTGGCGGCCTCGTGATTACGCTGAAACACATCTTCCTGTCCCTGATCGGCAAATCGCACGGTAAAGAAATGCTCGGCGGTTCCGGTACGGGCGTTACCATGCAGTACCCCGAATACAGATGGGACAAGAACCTGCCCAAGTACTACCGCGGCATGCCCTCCCTGGTACGTGGCGACGACGGACGCGAACGCTGCGTCTCCTGCCAGCTCTGCGAATTCATCTGCCCGGCCCGCGCCATCACCATCACTCCGGGGGAAATCGATCCTTCATCGCCCTATGCCAAGGTAGAAAAAGCGCCCAAAGAGTTCGAAATCGACATGCTCCGCTGCATCTACTGCGGCATGTGTGAAGAAGCCTGTCCTGAACAAGCCATCTTCATGTCCCAGGAATACCTGCTCACTCCGCAAAGCCATGAGGAATCCATCCATAACAAGGCCAAGCTCTACGAATTGGGCGGTACCCGGAAGGGATTGATTAACAAGTGGAACCAGTACAAATAAAACCTGCGTCCCTAGACATCGAGAATATCTGACACTCAACTGCTTTCACATTCATGGACACTTTTGTTAGCGACATGCTCTTCTACGTTTTCGGGCTCTTGGCCGTCATCACTGCCATCATGGTGATCGTCAAGAGAAATCCCGTCACCTCCGCCATTTTCATGGCTCTCTCCTTCGCCAGTACGGCGGCCATCCTGTTCATCCTTGGAGCCCATTTTCTGGGAGTTGTCCAGATCATGGTCTATACGGGAGCCATCATGGTACTCATCGTCTTCATCGTCATGATGATGAACATCAAGGAAACGGAAACGGCCTACAGAAGACCCCTTCCCATCATCCTCGGCGTCCTCGTCGCCTTGGGATTCGTCTCCCAGCTCTCCGGCGTCGTCTCCTCCATCCCGGGGGCTTCCAGCGGCAAATGCTGCCCGCTCTCAACCTTTGGCAATGCCTGGGACGACATCTTCACCCTGCAACCCGGAAAACTCACATCCGTGCCGGAAACTCAGGGAGCCATCAAGATCAACTCTTTCCTAACCCTTGCCGAACAAACTCACCTCCTCAAGGAACCCGGACGCATCACGGACGTCAACATGAAGACGGTCAAGTCCGAAAAAGACGGTAAAGACATCGTTGCCATCCAGGCGGAACGTGAACCCATCGTCATTAAAAAAGATGGTAAAGCCTTCGTTGCCTTGGAACGCATCAACGCCGCCACCGATGGCGAAGCCGCACGCATTCAGCGCAAAATCACCATCATGAACACCGATGGAGATATCGTCTCCGCTCTTGTGGAAAACACAACCAGCACTCCCGACGATGTCAGAATGCTCACTGCCGGCAGTACCCCGGTCAATAAAAAAATGGCGGTTCAAAAGCTGCATGCACCAAAAATTCATCTCCCCGATATCGCCCCAGCCCTAGCTGTCGGAGAATTCCCTCAGGATTCCCGTATCCGTAAACTCATTGAGCAAGGAGAATTCCCGGATGCGGCACTTCTGGGCAACACCCTGTTCACCAAGTACAACATCGCTTTCATGATTGCCGGCCTGTCCCTGCTCGTCGCAACGATCGGAGTCGTCTCCCTCTCGCGCAAACCGTCATCCCGTCAATAACACCATCCGCGATAACCAGTAACCCGCAAGTTTTTCACTATCATGGTTCCGCTCACACATTACCTCATTCTATCCGGCATCCTGTTCGCCATCGGGCTAGCAGGCGTCATCATCCGCCGGGACATTATCGTCATCTTCATGTGCCTGGAAATGATGCTCAGTGCCGCCAACATATCGCTGGTCGCCTTCTCCAGAGCGCAAGGCACCATGGGACTGCCTAACTACGATGCCCAGGTACTCACCCTGTTTGTCGTCGCAATCGCTGCGGCGGAAGTAGCCATCGGCCTGGCGCTTATCGTAGCGCTCTACAGAGCGCGCCATACGGTAAACACCAGAGACCTGAACGTATTGAAAGACTAACCTCCTTCCTCTCCCATCTTCATCATGGATACGAAATACACCTGGCTGCTGCTCTTCCTGCCTCTGACAATCGCCGTCGTCAACTGGCTGTTCCTGAAAAAGCGAGGCAACATCGCCGCTCTGACTTCTACGCTCAGTGCCCTCGTCACCCTCGTCATCTCCATCGGCTTGCTGGGGCAAACCGGTACCGACGCCATTTCCTGGCTGACTCTGCACGGGCAGGACGTCAACTTCAGTATTGGCTTCGGGTATCTGCTTGATCCCCTTTCCACACGGATGATGGTAGTTGTCACCGGCGTAGGATTCCTCGTCCACTTGTTCTCCCTTGGTTACATGGACGACGATTCCGCCAAGACGCGCTACTATGCCGGATTGAGCCTGTTCATGTTCTCCATGACCGGCATCGTCCTGGCCAACAATCTGGCCATGACCTTCATCTGCTGGGAATTGGTCGGATTCTGCTCCTACCTGCTCATCGGCCACTACTTCACCAAAAACTCCGCGGCGAACGCCTCCAAAAAGGCCTTCATCACCAACCGCGTCGGCGATTTCGGATTCCTCATCGGCATCCTGGCCACATGGGCTCTTGCCGGGACGCTCTCCTTTGCCGACATGGAACTGCCCCAGGGGCTCAGCAATGATCTGCTCACCATCGTCATCCTCTGTCTCTTCTGCGGAGCGGTCGGCAAATCGGCCCAGTTCCCGCTCCATGTCTGGCTTCCCGACGCCATGGAAGGCCCGACACCCGTATCCGCTCTCATGCATGCCGCCACCATGGTTGCCGCCGGCGTTTACATGATGGTACGCATCCAGACCTCCCTCGGTACCGAAGTCTTTACGGAAACGGCCTGCATGGTTATTACCTCCATTGGCGCCATCACCGCCATCCTGGCCGCTTTCATGGCCACCCAGCAGAATGACATCAAGCGCATCCTGGCCTACTCCACCCTTTCCCAGCTCGGGTACATGATCATGGCCGTCGGCCTGCTGGCCGGAGAAGCCGCCATGTTCCACCTGTACACCCACGCCTGGTTCAAGGCACTGCTCTTCCTCGGAGCCGGCGCCATCATTTACGCCTGCCATCACGAACAGGATATCTGGAAAATGGGTGGTATCCTCGGACGCATGAAACTCACTTCGCTTTGCTTCCTCCTCGGGACCGCCGCCCTGATCGCCATCCCCGGAACATCCGGATTCTTCTCCAAGGAAGGCATTCTGACCGCCGCTCTGGAAACCAACCCGCTCTTCTTCTGGATCGGTGCCGGAGTCGCCTTGCTGACCACCTTCTACATGATGCGGCTCGTCATGGTCGTCTTCTTCGGCAAACCCCGTACCCAGAGTGCGGAACACTCCCATGAAGTCGGAACCGCCATGTGGCTGCCTCTCGTCATCCTTGCCATTATGGCCGTCGTCTCGGGATACGGATTCATTGCGGACAAACTTGTTCCCGCCAACGATTTCCAATCGGAAGGCCTCCACATCGGCCTGCCCTTCTACGTTTCCCTCGGAGCTCTCATCATCGGCGGCATCCTCGGTATCGTCTGCTACGCCGGAGTACCGGCCAAGGACAGGCTCTCCTCCAACCCTATTGCCAGGCTTTTCGCCAACCGTTTCTACATCGACGCTTTCTACGACAAAGTCCTCATCCAGGGAGTTCAGGGCTTTTGCTCGGCACTCATTGACTTCCTTGACCAATTCGTCTTCGGCATCATCGTAGGCGGCTGCGCCCGCCTGACAGCCGGGGCCGGCTGGGTTCTCCGTTATCTGCAATCCGGCAGCATCGCCGCCTACACGGTGCTTTTCGGAGCCGGCATCCTGCTGGTTATCTACTTCATGGTCTTCCACTGCTAACCTCCACCCACACCAACTACCATGCTTATCTGGCTCGTACTTATTCCCCTGATTGCCTCGGGACTCATCGGTATCTGCAAGGCACCCGCCAAGCCGACTGCCATCCTGAGCGTTACCCTGACTTTGGTTCTGGGCATCTGGGCTCTGGTTAGCTACGACTCCTGCTCGTCATGCTGGACGCAGTTCATGGATACGGATCTGCAGCTGACTCTTGCCCCCGCGCTAGCCAAAGTCATGCTTCTGCTGACCATCCTCGTCACCTTTGGCACCATTCTGGGCGTTTGCGCACCGGAAGGCAATAAAGCCTCCTGGTACATCTCCCCGCTCCTGATCTCAGCCGGGGCAACAGGAGCGTTCCTCTCGGACAATATTCTCTCCTTCTTCGCCTTCCATGAACTGGCCCTCATTCCCACATTCGTGATGATCGGCCTCTTCGGACGCGGAGACAAGCGCACGATCGCCTGGCGCATCACGCTGTACCTCGGCCTGGCGTCCATGGTACTCCTGACCGGGCTTCTCATGCTTGGTTCCCAGCTCGGTTACACCTTCACAGCCATCCGTGAAGCCGTTGAGGCCGGAGTCCAGTTGAAGCATGCCTGCACCATCGGCGCCCTTCTGCTGGCCGGGTTCGGCACACTCGTTTCACTCTTCCCCTTCCACTCTTGGGCAGCGCCCGCCTACGCCTCGGCTCCAACTCCGGTAGCCATGATGCATGCCGGCGTACTCAAAAAGTTCGGTCTATACGGTCTGTTCATGTTGCAACCCATGATTTCCGGAGCTTTTGCCCCGTGGAACAACCTCTTGATGATTTTCCTGGTCTGCAACGTCATCTGGGTCGGTTATGTCACCGTCAACCAGAAACGCCTGGATCTCCTGCTCGGCAACTCCTCCGTGATGCACATGGGCTACATCTTCCTGGCCTTTGCCGCACTAGTCTCCACGGAAACGAATCCCTGGGCGACACAAGGCGCCGCCCTGCTAATGCTGGCACACGGACTTTCCATCGCCCTGCTCTTCCTGCTTTGCGGACAAATCGAAGCCCGTACGCAAACACTGGAACTCGGAGCCCTCGGCGGACTCGGCAGCAAGCTTCCCCGGCTGGCCTTCATCTTCGGCATCGCTTCCATGGCCTCTATCGGCTTGCCCGGCCTAGCCAACTTCCCCGGCGAATTCATGATCTTCTTCTCGGGGTTCGCCGGATTTGCCGGCCACTTCGGTCCGGTTCAAATCGCCACGGTCCTCTGTCTGTGGGGCTTGGTCATCAGTGCTATCTACATGCTCCGAGCCTACAAGGACATCTTCCAGGGAGAACTTTCCCGTTCCTGTGAACGCGTCGAGACCCAATGTTCCTGCAAATGCGGTTCCAGCCATACCGCCTGCCTGGCCGTGCTGTTCCTGACGGCCGCTTTGGTTCTTTTCGGTTTCGGTCCCAACATCGTCCTCAGTTTCTTCGGGAATTGACCCTCACGTCCAGTAACCCTTTCCAACGATTCATCCCATGCAAGTTCTTACGCCTGAATTCATTCACGTGGTACATTCCATGCAATCCTACACGCCTGAATTCATTCTCGTCGGTGTCGCCCTCGTCCTCCTGCTTGCGGACGCTTTCCTGAAAAACGTCCCCAAATGCGCCTTCGGCCTCATCGGGGTCCTGGCCTCACTGGCAGTCATCCCGTACTACACGGCGGAAAACCTCTACGGCAACATCTACGCCATTCTGGCACTGATCTCCACAGCCCTCACCCTGCTGTTGGCCGTTGATTTCAAAGCTGTCATCAACCTCTCGTCCAACCAGGGCAAAACCCAGGACGGAACCGGCGAATTCTTCATTCTTCCCCTCATTGCCTGCGCCGGTATCACCGCCATGACAAAGGCTACGGACCTGATCACCCTGTTCGTGTCCCTGGAAGTACTCACGCTGACCTCCTACATCCTCGTCGGCTACTTCCGCCGCAACATCGGCTCTCTGGAAGCCGGAGTCAAATACCTGATTCTGGGTGCCATCAGCACGGGTGTCCTCGTCTTCGGCCTCGCTTGGTACTTCGGCATGACCGGTACGTTTGAAATCAGCAAGAGCGCTGTCCTTTCCGCCATTGCTTCAGGCAACTCCGCCGGCATCCTCTTCGCTCTGGCTCTGCTCGTCATCGGAGCCGCCTTCAAAATCGGTGCCGTACCGCTCCAGATGTGGATCCCCGACGTGTACCAGGGAGCCCCCCTGCCGACGACGGCTTTCCTGTCCGTTGCCTCCAAAGTAGCCGGTTTTGCCTTCCTGAGCATTATCCTCGTGCCCTTCGCCAACATTCCGAGCGTCCTGCTCATCCTCGCCCTGATGGCTGCCGCCACGCTCCTCGTCGGAAACCTGGGAGCTATTCCCCAGACCAACCTGAAACGTTTGATGGGTTATTCCTCCATCGCCCAGGCCGGTTTCATCCTTCCCTTCTTCCTGACGGACGGTTCCTATAACGGCGCGCCCGATTCGACGATAGCTCCGAATGCCGCCCTTTACCTTGCCATCTACATGCTGATGACCTTCGGCGCCTTTTTTGCCCTCAGCCTCATCCGCATCCAGCGCGGCAGCGAAGAGATTTCCGCCTTCCGGGGGCTTGGCAAGACCAATCCCCGCCTGGCTCTCGCCATCACCATCATGTTCGCTTCTCTTGCGGGTGTTCCGCTGACGGCTGGGTTCCTTGCCAAGATGGCATCCTTCCTGCACGTCATCCGCTTCGGGACTTATTCATCCTGGCTCCTGCCCATCATGGTCATCTGCGCAGCCTCCGGTTTCTATTACTACTTCAAGGTCATCCGCGCCATGTACTGGGAAAAGCCCCGGGAAGAAGACGAAGCAATCATTGTCACGCCCATCACCGCTATCGTGATGACCGGCTGTGCAGCTGCAATCGTCATTGCCGGAATCATGCCCCTCTTTACCTCCGGACTCTCCAACCTGTAAGGATACTCCACGACGATTTCTTAAAAACCGGTCGGCCTCCGTGGCTGGGCGGTTTTTTTGTTTTGCTAAAACCGATGGGCTCCCCCTCTTCGTCTCTTTCCCGCAGAGATGAAAAACGGAGGAGTATCAAATTTCCGTTCGCGATATTTTGAACATGAATCATGAAAGAGATTCTCCCGGCGAGCCGTTCTATTATAAACACCCATCAGCACGCATGATCAAAGCCAACCTCTTTTCCGTCCTGCTCCTCATCGGAGTTCTTCCACTGGTACCTGCTTTTGCCAATCCGGAAGAATCGACCATCCTGGCCTCCCCGGTCGGTTTGTCTCATTCTCTGGAAACCGGCCCGGTCTGTTTCCATCTCGGAATCTCCAAAGACGGACAGCTTTTGGGCAACACAAAGTTCCAGGGAAAGCCTGCCGCATTGGATTCCCCCCTCGGCCTCACCGTGGACGGGGTCGACATCGGTCAAAAAATTCAATCCATCAAAGAGCAACACAAGGGTAGCGGAGAAGCCACCTACGCCATCACAACACAAGGGGGACAGAACTACTTCCTTGACGTCAGGACATATCCTGACGGGCTCGCCATTCGGTACAGAATCCCCTCCGATACGCCCAGAACCATTGAGCGTGAGCAAACATCCTTTTCCTTCCCCTCCTCCACCCGGGCCTGGTATGCCAGTGGTCCCTTCCAATACGGGTGGATTCAATCGTATCAAGATCGTCTGACAGATACCATACAGGGAGAACTACTTGCCCCTCCCGCCACATTCCGTCTGCCCTCCGACACCTACGCTGCCGTCACGGAGGCCAATCTGACCCATTTCCACGGGGCTGTCATGTTCGGAGATGCCCCCAACCGCATCCGATTTGGATTTGTTGACAACAAAGGTCACATTGAATCGGGCATACCCACCGGCATGCCAGCCATGCAATATGCCCATTCCGAAGTTCGCGACATCGCCTGGAAAGCATTCCCCGACGCCTCGCGGTCAGAAATCATAACACCTTGGCGCATCCTGATGCTGGCCTCCGACTTGAATGGCCTCGTCAACAACAACATCATCCGGGAAGTCTCCAATCCCCCCGATCACGAACTCTTCCCGCAGGGATCAAAAACAAGCTGGATCAAGCCGGGCCGGGCTGTCTTCACATGGCTTACCCAAGGAGGAGCCAGCCGACTCAGCCAGGAAACATACAAAAAATATATTGATGGAGCCTCTGAACTGGGACTGGAATCAGTCGTCATCGATGATGGATGGGAGCACTGGCCTGATAAATGGAAAGACATTGCCGAACTGGCCGAATACGGGAAAAAACGCCACGTAGGCATCTGGTTATGGCGGCCCTCGTCGCCACGCTTTGGCAACCGGAACGACATCGGACTGGAACAAGCGGAAGAAAGAACCGCATTCATGAAAAAATGTGCCGAATTGGGTGTACAAGGACTCAAAATCGACTTCTTCCACACAGAAAATGCCTACACCGTCCAATTGATGGAAGACATCTTGAAAGAGGCTGCCCGCAACAAATTGATGGTCGTCTTCCATGGTGTCAACAAGCCCACTGGGGACTACTTCACCTACCCCAATCTATTAGCCAAGGAAGCAGTTCGCGGCCTGGAATGCGTCGGTGGTGAAAACAATTGGGCTCCCGGTCCGCCCTGGCCCTATCACAACACCGTCCTTCCTTTCACCCGCTGGCTGGCAGGCGGAGCCGACTATACCCCTCTCAACTTCCGTCATTCTTATCCCCCCTCCGTCACCTTTGCACACCAGTTCGCCACCATCTACGTGCTCACATCACAGATGTTGATTCTGGCCGCAGATATGGAAGACATGCTTTCCTCTCCCGGAAGGGGATTTATTGAAAGTGTCCCCGTCGTATGGGATGAAACCGTCGTCCTGCCGGAAAGCAGTATTGGAGAACTGGCAGCCATCGCCCGCCGCAAAGGTAATACATGGTACCTCGGCGTCCTCAACGGAGAAAAGCCCAGGGAACTGAAATCCAGGCTGGAGTTCCTCAGCGCCGGTATCTATGATTTGGAAATCCTGGCCGACAGTCCCAACGACAGGAAAAACATCCAAATTCGCCGTTCCACATTCCGTACCGGAGACTCACTGACCGAGGACCTACACTCAGGAGGAGGCCTCGTCATCCGCATCACCAGACGTCCATAAATCTGGGAGCGGCACAGATCTTCGCCGCCGCACCGCCATGTCCAGCTTCGATCCTTCCATCCGTTTCCAAGGCACATTCCGCAGTTATCAGCAAGGCATACTCGACCGGGCGGAAGACTACTGGGACGACGGGCAAATCCATATTGTGGCAGCCCCCGGAAGCGGGAAAACAATCCTGGGACTGGAGTTAATCCGCCGCAAGAATGCCCCCGCGCTTATCCTGTCGCCCTCCGTCACCATCCGCCAGCAATGGGGAGAACGTTTCCGCGGCAACTTCCTGCCATCGGGACGGGATGATTCCGGCATGATATCCTTCCGTCTCTCGGAGCCCAGGCTCATCACCTCCGTCACCTACCAGGCTCTTCACGCGGCATGGACGGGTCGCCCCCTTCCGGCAGAAGACGATGGCGACGAGCAGGAATATATGGAGGACACCACTTCCGAAGAAGACAATGCCCCCTCCGAATTCTCCGCTAGAAACGAACTCATCGAAGCCATCCACAAGGCAGGTATACGCACCATCTGCCTCGATGAAGCCCACCACCTCCGCAGCGAATGGCAAAAGGCTCTCGAAGCCTTCCTGAAAGCCCTCAAGGCAGACGTCTCCATCATCGCACTCACGGCCACACCTCCCTACGACAGTACGCCGGAGGAATGGAAACGCTACATGACCGTCTGCGGAGAAATCGACGCCGAAATTTTCGTTCCCCAACTCGTTTCGCAAAAAAGTCTTTGTCCTCATCAGGACTACATCTACTTCAACTATCCTGCCGCCCCCGAGCTGGATGCCCTCCAAAAATACCGCCAAATAGCGTCCGAAACCACGCACACCATTCTAACCGGCCCCATATTCGGAGAAATACTGGAAGCCAGCGCTCTTCTGACTCGGTACCGGGAAATGGAGGAAACCCTTCTGGAATATGCGGATCAATTCTCATACATTCTGATTCTGGCTCACGCCAGAGGTGAAAATATCCCGAGAAAACTTATCCGTCTCCTCACCGGCAGAAAGAGCCTCCCCTCATTCACCTCGATCAAATATGCCGAATGGGTCTTCAATTTCATCCTCGCTCACCCGGAACTCTTTTCACCCGCCAGCGTTGAGCACCTGCACACCGCCCTCTCACATGCCGGCCTCATCAAGCGCCACCAGGTCTGCCTCCTCTTCGATGACAAACTGAAGCGCACCTTCATCTCATCAGTCGGCAAGCTGGAGAGCATCACCATCATCGCCGAGGAGGAACACAAACAACTCGGGCGCGATTTGCGCCTCCTCGTGCTGACGGATCACATCAAGAAAAACCTGCTCTCCACCATTGGCAGTGATCGCCCACTGCAAGAAATGGGAACGGTACCCATCTTCGAAGCCATCCGCCGCAAGATGGGAGAACAGGTCGGCATCGCGCTCCTGTCCGGCACCCTCGTGCTTTGGCCGTCCAATACACTGGGGGCATTGATGGAGACCGCCCACGACATGGGGATTTCCCTCACGTCGCGCCCCCTGCCCAATGTGCCATATTGCGAACTAAACTTTAGCGGACAAAATAAAAACAAGGTTGCCGTCATCACGAAAGCCTTCCGCCAAGGGCATTGCCAAATCCTCGTCGGCACCAAATCCCTGCTGGGGGAAGGATGGGACTCTCCCTGCATCAACAGCCTTATCCTGGCCAGTTTCATCGGCTCTTTCATGCTCTCCAATCAAATGAGAGGGCGAGCCATTCGCATCGATCCCGACAAACCAGATAAAACCGCCAATATCTGGCACCTCGCCACGCTGGAACCCGAAGCTGCCCTGAAAGAAAACACCATCGTCAGATTCATCCAATCACTCAATGAGGAACCGTCCAGGCTGGAAAGTGAAGACTACGACATGCTCACACGCCGTTTCGAAAGCTTCATGGGGCCTTCCTACAGGCAAGGACAATACATCACCAACGGTATCGAACGCCTCGACATCATCCAGCCCCCGTACACCAAAAAGCACATTCAGGAAATCAATGAACAGATGCTGTCCATGGCCGCTGACCGTGAAGGAATGCGCAAACGTTGGGAAGAATTATTGCAGGGATCAGACGTCAATAAGGAGGATATCCTCGAAACCGTCGAACTGAATCCTCCCAGAGAACCTACAAAATTCATCTTCTTCAATTTACTGTATCTTCTCCTACTGGGCGGCACTCTTGTTGCAGGCTTTGCATCAGCCGGATCGGCAATCATGAAAGCCGCCACAATTTGGCAACTCATTGCCCTCATCGCCACATTTTGGATTCTGCATAAAATTTACATACTCATCATCTACCGGATTCTTCCTCTGCTTTCTCCGGAAAAAACAATACGCAGCTTTGCGACAGCACTACTGAGCACCATGAAGGAATGCGGGAAAATCGCCTCACCAGATACGATAGCCCGCGTCGCCTCCTTCAACTCCAGCCTGATCATCACCTGCGAACTACAGAACGGCTCTCTCCGGGAAAAAACCCTCTTCCGCAACGCCATCGGAGAACTCCTCTCCCCCATCGACAACCCACGCTACCTCCTGATTCGCCAGGACTTCATCCTGGGGGCCCTTTTTCTCGACTACGACCGCAGCTATGCCTGTCCCGCCATCCTCGGCAACAATAAAGAATCAGCTGAAGCCTTCCAAGAGCATCTGGACAAGCTCCACTGCCCGTACAAACTGGTCTTCACCCGTAATGAGGTCGGTAGAAAAATCCTCCTGAAATGCCGGAACAGGTCGCGCATCAATCGAACTGGAAAATTCATCAAACGCTTCCGCATTTTCGACAATTAGACGCCGACAATCTCAAAAGACGAAGGGCTGCCCTGCGCATTGTTGCAAGGTAGCCCTTCTGTACTGAGAATCGGCAGCTTATTTCATTTGCACAACCAATGGCGTCTGGACGGCCCAGGCTTTGCGGGAGACGACCTCCGTCCAATCCTCCGCGGATTTCACAGGAGAAGCCTTGCTCCACATGGCTCCCATGTACCAAACGAGAGGCTCGTTGCTCTTGAGCGGGCGGAAAAGATAAGTGTTGCCATCCTTGTCCAATTTCCCCTTGGCATTCGGCACAATCAAAGCGCTTCCAATGATGCCGTCCTTGCCATCCTTACCGCTTGGGGTACCCCAGACGGCCACATAACCGGCTTTCGGATCGACATTGGTGGTTTCAATACCGTTGAGTTCCGGATTGGTGTTGATTCCGGCAGCGAATTGAGGAGTCGGAGTCCCCTTCACTTCAAACCGGCTTTCGGCCCGGGTAAACGGAGAACCGGCATCCAGAGTCATAACTCGCTTCTCTTGAACGGTAACGCCGCTACCCGCTTTCCAAGGAGCATAAGTCACTTCAAACGCAGTGCGGATGGGGCCATTGTAAAGGTTTTTCCCTGTAGCCCAGTTGACGGAAGCAAAGGGAGTACCGTCCCTCACGACGGCCGTAGCGCCGCAACCACGATTCGGACCAACCTTATACATGTCCAGCCCCTTGCCATGATCGGAATGGTAGTTGCCCTTCTTGTAGAATTCGTCGATAACGAGTCCCGGACCGTACTTGCACCAGATATCGGATCCATTGGAGAAGAGGCCTTCCCCCTTCGGAGCCGGTTCCGACACCTTGGGACCGTAGATACGGTGAGCGGTCACGTCATTCTCCCAGGCAAAGTCATCCATGCGTTCGGGGACATAACGGCTGTAACAGACGGTATCTTTGGAGGCAGCTGGAAGAGTCTTGCTGGAAAACACCCAATAGTCACGGGAGACTCTGGCGGGGAAATCGCCCTGGAAGAGGAGGGCATCCGTCTTACCGTCACCGTTTTCATCCACAAGCTGATGGGGGATGACGCGCCCGTCGCGCACATCGAAGACACGCAGGTTTTCGGCATCGGCAGCAGGCATATCGGGCCATTTAATGGAAATCGTTTCATGCGAACGATACACCGGCAGAGGATTCGTCACCGTGACTGTCCGGCGTCTTGGATTTTCCTTCGCCACGACGGCCTTGCGCAATTCGGTACCGGCAAGCAGGTAAGCTCCAGGACCATAAACTTCCGTAGACTTGGCTGAATAATGCCCCGGTTTGTCGGCAATAGGCTGAACCCAACCGAGGAGTCCGTCCTCTTCGACACATTCATTGGCAGCTTTCCAGGCTTTTTCGATCACGGGCATATATTCCTTGGCATCAAGAAGGCCATTGTTGACGCCCCAGATCAGGCCGTAGGTAATAAACAGGGTACCGCTCATTTCCTTGAGGGGCGGATCCTCCGGGTCAAGCAGACTGGCGTGCCAGGAACCGTCTTCGGTCTGGCAATTCTTGAGGGACTTGGCGAGAGTCTTCAACAGGTTTTCATAAAACGGGCGCGTCGGCCAGTCCTGCGGCATGTCGCGGAGAATCAGAGGAAGGCCGGCAATGACCCAGCCGTTGCCACGGCTCCAGAACATTTTTTTACCATTGGCCGCCTTCTGGGTAAAATAGCGGGAATCGCGGGAAAAGAGGCCGGCCTTTTTGTCGAAAAGATAGTCGTAGGTAGCCTTGTATTCCTTGTCCATGAACTTCAGGTACGATTCGTCACCCGTATACGCCGCTAATTTGGCATAGGACGGAGGAGACATGAAAAGGGCATCGCTCCAACACCAGCGGTCCTGGCACTTGGGTGTGCCGAATTCCAGTTTGGCCTGGGCAGGGTTATCTTTGACCTTATCCAGAACTTCTTTGATATTTTTCACGGCAGCGGGGTTGCCGTCGCGGCCGGCCATTTCAATCCAGGCATGGCCGACACAGTGGTCGTCGGCATGGTAGTGGCGTTTGCCGACACCCCAGTTGGTTTTTTCACCGACTTCCCGGATGGCCTTCAGACCGATGCCTTCCGGCACAGCCAGCCCGTATTGAAGCAATCCGGAATACAAGGCGCCGTTGGTCCAGTCCGTTTTCGAGTGTTTGGGATGCTTGACCTGCCATTCGGCAACTTTACCCATATTGTCGCGAATAACCTGTTCATTCAATTGATCGGAAGCGGCCCATCCGGCTCCGGTTCCGACAGCAAATAAGGCCAGCGCATGCGCGGCAATCACCTTGTTGTATAAAAAGTAAGTCTGCATAAGAAAAAGAGGATGGTAAATAAGATAGCCGGTTCGACACGGATAGTCCAACTCCAAAATTTCATGTGCCGCAAATATTCCCTAACTTTCTCTTCTCCGATACCTGCGCAGACGGTACACGATGACGGCACAAGCGATGATCGCCAACTCCAGAAGAAAGGACCAATTCAGGATAAAATTCAACCACCACGGCTTGTAAACGGAGGGAATGTGGTACATGGCATACAGCTTGAGAGAAAAAGGAGCAAACCACGGAATATCCCCGACAAAAGAATCCAGGACAAGGTGGAGAACTCCGCTCAAACTGAATGCCAGAGTCGCCCAGGCGACCGAAGAATACCTCCGGCACAAAACCCAAATCCCGGCTAAAACGCTCAAGCTGACCCAGAGGAGGGGAAAGTGTGTCCAATACGTATGGTGGTGATGCTGACGACCGTCTACCAGATAGAAATACAACAGGTCAAAATCCGGAAATACGGATCCAAGCAATGCGGCGAACATGACCAGTTTCGCCTGGCAGCTCCGAAATGTACATCCTAGAAGGTACCCGGCAGGAAGATGAGCAATGAACATGATTCTCACCCGTTACCATGAAAAAACAAGCTGACCGGTACAAGGCAAAAATTCCCCTGTCCATGCCCTACCCGGCACAATTCGTGAAAGATTACGCATCATCCGAAAGTAATATCTCTATTACCATTTCCCATGAATACCCGGAACCTCCCCCTGAATGGAATAGTCTGCGGCCTTGCCCTCCTGGCAGCCAACGGAACTCTGGCCGGCCTGATGCATCCGGACATTCCCCTGCAAACATACAGGGACTTCGCGGAAAACCGAGGTCGATTTGCTGCGGATGCCACCAATGTTCCCGTTTACTACAAGGACGGAACGCCGTCGGGAACCATCCCCAGAATGATGAGTTTTGAATCCGTTGTGGACGAAGGTTTTGCCGCTCTAACCGGCAATCCCCAGTTCCTTGCCACTGTCGCCCACAACGGCGGCTACCAAACGGCATCTTTCACCAAACGCTTTGGCGGCCAAGACAACTACCGTGTCGTCAAAAAAAACAATGGATGGGGAGAAAAAACCGACTACACGTATGACATCCAGGTAGCTCGATTGGACAAGATTGTCACGGAAGCCGAACCCGTTCCCTTCGTGGAAGATGAAGAATTACTTCTCAATATCAAAGGAAAGCCCGTCCTCCGAGCCGGAGGAGGCACCCAAAAAGTAGCTGTCGACAAAGACAATTCGAACGATGTGGCGGGAGCCTACTCCTTCCTGACGGGAGGCACGGTCATTTTCACAAACGTCCTGTCAACGCCCCCGTCCAACAACCCGGAACACCCTGCCAGCAAATACAGAGCCTTCCAATTCCAATATTCCCTTCAGCTTGAAAAGAACCCTGACCTCCCCCTGCCCATCTGCATCCTCGGAGGCGACAGCGGAAGCGGCAGCTGGATCTACAATGACAAAAACAAGCGTTGGGAATATATCGGACCGGGGCAATCCGGCGGAGGCGGCGGATTTAGTCAGATGCGCAGCAGCAACATCTGGAGCATTGATGTCATCCGATCCTATTTCGATCCGGAAATCACCTCGTCTTCGTCTACCCCTATTCTCTGGAAACCAACGAACACCGAAGGTCAAGGAAAACTCGTCCAGGGAGCCAGGTCGTGGGCATACCATGGACTGGCTCAGGGAAAAGCCTTCCCGGATGCCACCATGGATGAACTGGAAAAAACGCGTAATCTCGTCTTCTCCGGCACGCCGTCCGAACTCCGTCTGGAAGCCCCGGTCGATATGGGCGCCGGCAGCCTGACTTTCAAGACAAACATGAAACTCACGGCGGCCCAGCCATCCCATACCCTGTACTCGGCAGGCATGGATATCCGCAAGGGGACTACCGTCACATCAACCCTGACGGCCAAAGATGGTCAGGAATGGCGCAAAGTCGGTAAAGGAACCCTAATCATTGAAGGGAATGGAGATAACCCGGCTTCCCTGAACCTGGGAGACGGACAAACCATCCTGAATCGCGAAAACGGCAAGGCAGCCTCGTCCGTCATGCTGGTATCCGGCCGCCCCGCTCTGCGCCTCCAGGGAGACAACCAGCTTGCCGGACCCGTCCACTTCGGAGCCAAAGGGGGATTACTTGACCTCTACGGTCATTCCCTGACCTGGAACACCCTGCCCCATCTCGACGAAGGAGCCCGCATCACCAACCTAAAACCCGGCACTACATCCACCTTCACCTACACGGGCTCCGGCTCCTTCTTCGGTGTGTTGACCGACGGAGGAGATACCGCCAAAGGTTTGCTCAAAATCGTCTATGCCCCCGAAGGAAAGGATGATCAAGCCACTTGGACCTGGAGCGGAAAAATCACGAACAAAGGCGGTATCGAAATCCGTAGCGGCCACATTTCCATCACCGGAAGGCCCACCCCGCATGCCGCCAACTTTGTCGATCCTTCAGACTGGATTACTTCCGTCGTCCAAACAGGGAAAGCCCCTATTATCCTCCACCCCGGTACGACATTGACGATCGGAGCCCACACGGCAGTCCAGGCCAACTTCATCGTCATGAAAGGTGCCACCCTGACTGTGGATAAGGATGCCGCCTGGCAAGGCATCGCCTCCGTGGAACAAGGGGGAGCCATCAATCTCTCCCCGGAAGCCAAAGGGAAAAATGTCATCAAAAACAAGTCCTGAACCTCCCTCATCCATCACAATAAACTCAATTTCAAGCCAACACCGGGAGGCCGTTCCGCCAGTACGCGGAGCGGCCTCCTGCCGTTTTTTCCCGTCTCTCTCCCATCCCCGGTGAACGGAAACACCTGTTTCCATGTATATCTTTAGTAGGCTCATTCCTAACTCCTTACCATCATCTCCACATGGACCAGGCATCATCATCCGGCATCCGGCAGCAGGTATTCCTCATTCTGGCGATCATCCTCATTTGTTTCAACCTGAGACCGGCCATGACGGCTCCCGACCCTTTACTGGGGGAACTCAGACATGATCTGGGACTTTCCATGGACGATTCCGGAACCTTTGCCCTCCTGCCCGTTTTTGTCCTTGGCATCGCAGCGGCCTTGGCTCCCCGTGTCGCCCGTCTGCTCCTCCCGTGGAAAATCATCCTTATTTTCCCTCTCGTCGCCGTTGCCGGAATCCTCTGGCGCAGTTACGGTGGCATGATCGGTCTGTATGGTGGCATGATCGTCATGGGCCTGGGACTGGGCATTGCCGGAGCAGCCATTCCCGGATTCATCAAACATACCATGCCGGACAAAGCGCCGTTCATGATGGGAATCTACAGCGCCCTCGTCGGCCTGGGTACATCCGTCGCCGCGGCTACCGCCTACCCCATCGCCGCCAACCTCGGAGGATGGAAGGAAGGACTGGCTTTCTGGGCTGCTCCTATCCTGCTGGCTTGCGCCATCTGGGGGTGTTACTTCAAAATCTATCCCAGCCACGCACGCCAACAGCCCCTTGAAACGAATATCAGCCGTTTGCTGACCCACCCGCGAGCCTGGCAAATCACTCTCTTCTACATGAGCCGAGTTGCAGCGGCCTACTTCCTCTTCACCTGGTTCCCCATCCTGCTCAAAGGCAGGGGCATGAACGGCGATGACGCCGGATACGTGCTCTCCCTGATCACCCTGTCTCAAATCCCCGCCACTCTTGTTGCCCACTGGGGAGAAGAAAAACTCGGAGGGCACGGCAGGCTCATTACACTGGCCCTGGCATCTTCCGTAATCTCTTGCTGGGCCATCATGTATGGACCGCTGGAGTGGGTCATACCGTTCTCGATCATATGCGGACTTGGAACGGGAGCCGTGTTCAGCAGAGGCATGAGTCTGATGGTAGAACGAGCGGATAACGAAACAACGGCCCTGGAACTATCCGGCATGTCGCAGGGATTCGGATTCACCTTGGGGGCCCTCATGGCGCTTGGTGGGAGTTTTGTTCTCCAGCACGGTAGTTCCATCCTTCCATTCTGCCTGATTTACACGGCATTCTGTATCATGGGCATCGTCACGGGTCGCCTTTCGGCACGCCCGGGATACGTCTAAATACAACCGGCAAACCGGATTGAGTAATAGAATCATGGCACCTCGCTTGATTTTTTGAGCATTTTATCTTCTCGTTTTCAAAAAATGCCTAATAAGACGCTTTATTGGAATTCGTATTTGCCCTTGTGAACCTGCTGTTGAAGAGAAAATCCTTCGGGATACACCAGTAATTCAAATCGTAATCGTTTGTTCATGGTTAAGGAACATGGATAGCTTCCAAAAACTATTCTAAAAAACATTTTTTTGCTCATTCGTGACCGTTTCTACCAAAAAATCCGGCGAGGTCTTTTTTTGATTCATGGAGAAACGGGCGGATCGAATTAATTTAATCACAAATCATTTACTATCAAATCATAATAACAATCCATTCATAGATAAAGATGAAATTGAAAGCCTTCTTCTATCGGGAAGAGAGGATAATCATGATCGTTGACAAACGGATTATCAATCCGCTATATTGATTCATTATAAGCTTATTATGAGAAAGTAACATTCCCAGGCAAAGATGATTTATTGAATGTAACTTAACTCTCCATGGCTCTTGGAGCTATTTTTCTTCTTTATGATTTTTCTGCTTGATTGCGGATTGATAATACGCTATTTTATAGAAGTATTTATCATCTTTTACCATGAAACTACGACTTCCTCTCTCTTTGAAGCTTTTACTTCTTACCGCTTGCTCAAACGTTATATTTTTTTCACAATCAGCTGCTTACGCTTCAGATGGTTTAAGCCTGAACTTTTATAGAAGCGGCGATGACGCCTACCAGGTATCAGGTACCAATATGTTAGGTTTGGATCAGGTTATCGCCAATAATTGGAATAACTGTGCTCTGACAACAGGATCAAACGCTGTAACTTGGAACAATTTACACGATAATTTCGGTTCTGCTCTTTCGGGAGTAACTGCCAGTGTCACAGCTATTCACGGCTGGAGCCATCCCGGAGTAACGGCAGATTCCTCCTTGAATCAAAAGCTCTTGGCTGGTGCCATTTCCGCGGGAGCCAATTCGTCTCAAACGGTGACGATTGCGAACGTACCTTATCTGACATATAAGGTATATATCTATTTCGGGGGCGATGCCGATGATGCTAATAACAAATTTACAGCAATGACCGTCAATGGCACCAGTTATACAGCCGATGGGACAAATGCTGCAAAAATTGGTACGAATACATGGGGAACAAGATCTTCAGTCAATAATGATTACAATCTGACAATCGGGACAAATGTTCTGGAAATTAATGGCTTGACCGGAACAACACTGACTCTTGCTTCCGTAGCGGCATCAGGTGCCCGTGGTACGATTGCCGGGATTCAGATCGTGAATACATTCATCGGTCAATACAGGAGCATATCCGAAAATACAATATGGTTGTCCAATACATGGAGTCCAACGGAAGCGGGCGCCGACAGCGGCACAGAGGCATGGAAGGGAGCGGAGGCTTCCGCCGTTTTATTGTCGACAGCGACCGGTGATGCCAGCCATGTGGTCACGATGGGTAATGTAGAGGCAGCGTTCGTTTCGTTAAAATCGGGTAATGTGACATTTGACGAAGGTTCTCTGACTCTCGGAAATACGGCTATTTTGAACATTACCTCGGCTGATAGCATTCTTTCTCTGGGGACAACCGAGCTTTCTTCGTCCCAGTCCATTGCTTTGTCCGGTGAAGGAACATTGAAGATCAAGGAAGACCAGTCTGTACATAGTTTTTCCGGTTCCTTGGGGAACATCATAGTGGATGATGGCAAAACTCTGACTATTGAAAACAAGAGTGGAAATTTGTCTGCTCCATTGGTTCTGGGAAGTGGGAGCAAGGTGAAATTGGAAGGAAATGCCGAACAAGGGTTTTCCTCCATTGCATACGGGACGGGAGCTACAGTGGAACTTGTAAGAGGAACAAAACAGAGCGATTATACATCACTGGCATTTGGCGATGCATCAAATACATCCGGAACCTACACTATTTCAGGGGAAACAGTCAAAGTGACTGGAGACGGTCCGGGATGGGCGGGAGTATCCTTGTGGGGTATCGGTAATTTAAGTATTGACGGCGGTAGTAATGGTGACCGGACAAAGGTGACCCTTGAGGAAGGATATACGGGAGGCGTGGGAATGCGTTCCGGCCTTCTGGGATGGGATGATGCCGTTAATGTCATGCAAAATGAAGGTGATTCCGACGGAGTTGTAATTTTTCTGAATGGAGGAGGACTTTTAACTTCGGGATCAACAAATTTTGATATCTACAATGACATCATGATCGGCTCCAACGGAGGAACGATTCGTTTGTATGGTAGTTCGGCATCAATCTATCACGGTACTATCTCAGGAACGGGGACACTGAAGCATACGGATGGGGGAACATTGAAATTTACCGGAGATATAGATATTGACGGTGCATTTTATCAGTATGGTCGAAATAGTACCATCACGATGGAAAACAATACCGTCCGTATAGGTGGTAACTATTGTGTAAACCGCTCCGGCGTGACGTCGGCGCTAAATCTTGTCAATAGCAAGATGACGGTGGAAGGCTCTGGCAGCATTAGCGAAAGCGGCGTCAAACATACCATCAATTTGACTCAAGGTTCTTCCTTAAAGTTAACGACTACGACATTTCAACTCAATGTATGGGGATGGGGAAATTCGCATACAACCATCAATATCCAGAATGGAAGCGAACTGAATGCTTCCGGAGTAATCAAAATGGGGAATGACGGATATTCCGTCATTAATTTGATCGATGGAGAAATTTATGTGAAGGGTATCGATTTCCGTAAAACTAGTAACAATGGTAATAACGACCGCAAAAACAATGCTTTGATCATGGGCAACCCCGCCGACGGATATTCCGGTAAGGACAATTTGTTGGTGATAGGAGGCGACGGCATCAAGAATATCCGGGATCAGTTCACGGGAACACCTCAAGGAGGAGATGTGTCATCTGGACTTTATGAAGCTACGAATATTCAATTGGGAGAAGGAACTGTTCGAGCTTCTGCCAATTGGTCGACAGAAAAAGATACGGACGAGAAAAACACTGCTGCAGAGGGCTTCGATAATGGCAATGTCAAAATCCATTTGATGAGTGTCAATGGAACGACGTTCGATACGGGCGTCTATACCATTACGATGAATCATGGGTTCGATGGTGTCGGCAAGTTGATTAAGAGCGGGACCGGGACTCTTGTACTCAATCATGACAGCAATTTGACTACAGAAACCTTGATCCAAAACGGTCGGTTGACGTTAGGAACTCTCAAGGCGGCGGGAACGGGAGATTTCAGGATTGCCGCCGAAAATGGTTTATCCACAAGGCTCGATTTGGCTTCAAGCCAAAATAATATGGTGACGACCAACAATATATTTGTCGATAGCGGTAAGGATAATACAATCTGGTTTTCTCAAGACAATATCCAGTTGGAAGGAAAGTTGACAATAGCCGAAAATGCTGTTGCTCAGATCAGTGGAGGTTATCAGAATTATATGACGGTGAAGGAATTGGAGGGTCTCGGTGAACTGGTGTTGATTAATTCTCATCGGGATGGGACCTGGGGATGGGGCGGAGGAGCAACGCTGATCACGGATAGCAAAAAGAAAACAGGTTGGGGAGCTTCTGTCCTTTTAAATGGAGCCAACACAAAGTTCTCCGGTAATGTCACTGTCCTTGATTTGATGAACAGCGTTGAATCGAAGAATTTCGGCAATCAGATTGTTATTGGACATGCTTCCGCTTTGGCAAGATCCGTTGTAACCCTTACCGGTTATGGTTCTGCATTAGCTCTTGGTTCTGATACCGGAAGTATCAAGGGGCTCAATGGCGATGGCTGGGTTTGGACGGCAACGGATTCTGACAATAAGTTATATAGGTTAACAATAACTCCAGACGAGAATCACGTCTTTTCCGGGATTGTAAAGGATCAGAATGGTTCCGGTCTTGGTTCCGGCAAGCTGTCGTTGGAGATGAACGGGACCGGGAGCCAGGAGCTGACCGGCGAGAGCACCTATACGGGCGGCACGACGTTGACGGCCGGGACGCTGAAGATCGGCAAGGGAAGTTCCCTGGGCAACGGCGGAACGGTGTTGTTCAATGGAGGGACGCTGGTGGCGACGGATACGCTGGAGCTTGCCGGTCATACGGTTATGGCCAATTCCGGCAAGAAGATCCAGGTGGCTGCGGCGGACGGCAAGACGATGACTTTGTCCGGGCTGCAGTTTGCCGGAGATACCAATTCCAATAACATAACGGTCGGACAGGCCGGAGCCAAGGGCACGGTGGTGCTCGGCGGCCTGGCCTCCGGCAATGTGCTGGACGGGGCTTTGTCCGTCCTTGAGGGAGCGACTCTCCGCCTGGCCAATGATGATGATTCGGGGTCGGTGACCGTGCGGCATAACGCCTCGAACGGGACGCTGGATGCGATCGCCGGCACGCTGTCGAAAGCAAAGGGCTCCCTCCTGGTCGAGCTGGATGCCGATGCGTCACTGTCCGGTCGTCTGGAGGCGACGGCGGGTACTCTGGAGCTTGCCGGTAAGGGTTCGTCCCGTGCCTTGTCGCTGACGGGTGCTCTCGCGGGGGCTTCTCTGAACCTGGGGGCGAACGTTGCGGTAACGGTCGGTACGGACGCACAATCCGGCACGGTATCCGTCGGCAATATGCTGGCGCTGGATGGCGGTTCCTTGAATTTGTCCAACGGCTCGGTTTCGGCGGGAGGAATCTCGCTCGGGACGTCGGCGTCCGCGCTGGCCTTGACCGGCGGAGAATTGACGGTGGGAGCTTCGGGGATCACCGGTTCGGCGGGGACGCTGGAACTGGGCGGCGGTACGCTCAAGTCGTCGGCTGCGTGGAGCACGACCCATGTCGCCGTGCTTTCGGCGACGGGCTCCGATGCGACGACGATCGACACGACGGGTGGGGACATCACCCTGTCGGGAAATCTTTCCAACAAATCGGGCGTGGCGTCCGTGAACCTGGTGAAGTCGGGTTCGGGCGTACTGGAGCTGGGCGGAGGCAACGCCTCGCTCTCCGGCAGCATCAAGGTGACGGGGGGAACGCTCAAGGCGGCCTCCTCCACGGCCTTCGGGGCTGCGTCCAACGAAATCCTGGCGGAAGGGGCGAAAATCGACCTCAACAGCCAGTCCCTGTCCAACGCGCTGGTCTTTTCGGGAGATTCGACGCTGTCGGGAACCTCGGCGGGCTACGCCGGAGCGGTGCATGCCAAGTCGGGAACACTGACCTTGTCGGACGCCTCCGCCGTCCTGAAGGACGTAAGGGTCTCGGCGGGAGCGACGCTCAAGGGCGCGAGCCTGACGACTGGCGGCACGCTGACGCTGGACCTTTCCGACATGCTCACGAGGGACAATTCCCCGTATGTCCAGTTGACGGGGGCATGCAATTCTCTGGATTCCCTGGTGCTGGAGAACTTCCAGCAGACGGAATCGGGCCATGCGGGCGACTACGCCCTGCTTTCCCAGTCGGCGCCGTTGCCGGAAACCTTTACGTGGTCGCATGAGTCCGTATCGACGGATGCCTATTACTACAAGCTGATCAGTGCGTCGGAAGGCGGTACGCCGACTCTTTACCTGCAGCTGGCGCGGATCGGGGAATGGGTCTGGGCGAGCGGAGCCGACGGCTACGGTACCTCGGTCGAATGGAGCGACGCGACCGGAGGCACTAAGACTCAGTGGAGCCACGATAGCGAATTCGCGACAGGGCCGGATGCGCAGAAACTTTTGTTCTCGAACGCGGCGGTGAATCGCAATATCACGATCATCGGAACGGTGAAACCCTGGTCGGTGACGGTGAACAACGATACCGGCAAGGACTACGTGTTCAACGGCGATACGTCTGCCGGAATTTCCGACAACGGGACGGTAAACGGCGTGCTGACGAAGTCGGGAGAAGGAAACCTGACGATAGGCTCCGATTTGCGCAATACCTACACGGGCGGCACCCTCTTGCAGGGCGGGACGATTCTCGTGCGTTCCGGCAGCGTCACGGACGGTTCCGGCAATATTGAATACGGCTCTCTGGGCAAGGGGGAACTCCTGTTCCAGGGAGGGACTCTGTCGGCGAAGGGTGAAGTGTCCTTTGCCAACGCCTTCCGCGCGGACGAAGACTCGGCCATCCGGCTGAAGACGGAAGATGCCTCCAGCGTGCTGACGGTCGGCGGAAGTCTCGCCCCGTATGCCCTGGACATCCAGGGAGACGGCCGGGTGCAAGTGACGGAGCTGGGCTCCGGAGACATCCTTGCCGGGGATCTTACGGTGGGAGCCGATGCCGTCCTTGCACTTTACAACGCCGCTTCGCAAACTTCCGTCACCCTCTCCGGGAAGCTCTCCGGCGTGGCGGGTACCCTTGAAAAAACCTCCGGTA
>OHAT01000397.1_pt1 | contig 45566 bp, 33 predicted proteins | sample 1577141 | NCBI WGS metagenome assembly OHAT01 (sample SAMEA3541578, study PRJEB24748) | human gut metagenome | biome: human gut; feature: human-associated habitat; material: faeces | place: China | collected 2012 | reverse complement strand
GGCGGAATCGGGAACTCCATAACTTTTTGTTTATCACCTCTTGGCATCTTTGCGCCTTTAGCATATTGGTTATGGAAAGAGAAGAAACTGTCCGAAGATACTAAATAGTAGAAGAACTTTGGCAATATGGAAGAGTTTGGATTCAAACGAAGTAGAAGAACATCTCCATTGGTGCCACCTTCTTTATTTGCTAACCAAATTTTCTTTAGATAAGGTCGTATGTTACCGATTAGAACATCGTTAATCTCAAATTTTATTACATCGTGGACAGCGGGCATTTCTATCGCAGGTAACATACCCGCTTTATCCTTTAAGAGATTCTCTACTCCGATATATAATCCATTAGGAATCCTTTTTATGTTGACACGTTCTTTAGGAATGAACGCGAGTTCTCCTAACGGCTTGTATTCCACACCGTCGGGGCAAAGACGTTCAATAAGTTCTTTCAGCTTACTCATATAGTCTGAATTGTGAACGCAGTGCGTTCATTTTTGTAATCTGGTTGAATTGCGAACGCAGTGCGTTCGTGTTCGTGTTCGCTGTTTGCGGTCGAAATTTTTGACCACAAATTCATACTGTTTCTTCTTCAAGTTCGCGGATAATGGCGTCGATCTCGGCGCGGAGTCGGTTCTCATGCTCTACGATGCGGGCAATGCGGGCATTCAGCTCCTTGATGTCGGTCTTTGGGCGAGTGTCCTCGGCTTCGACATAGCTGCTGACGGAGAGATTGTAGCCGTTCTCGGCGATTGTCTTGTTGTCGATGATTGCCGAGAAGTGAGGAACAGCCTTGCGGTCGGCATATTCCGCTACGATAGCAGCTATATTATCGGGCGACAGTTTGTTTTTGTTCCCCTCATGCACAAACAGGTTCGAAGCGTCGATGAAGAGTGTCTTATTCTCCTTTTTTGACTTCTTCAGGACTATTATGCAGGTAGCGATCGAAACACCGAAGAACAGGTTTGGCGGGAGCTGAATGACGGTGTCGACATAGTTGTTGTCGATGAGATATTGCCTGATTTTCTGTTCCTTGCCTCCGCGATACAGAACGCCGGGGAATTCTACAATGGCTGCAGTGCCTTCGGTCGACAGCCAGTGGAGCATGTGCATCGTAAAGGCGAGGTCGCTCTTGCTTTTCGGAGCGAGAACACCGGCGGGGGCGAAGCGGGGATCGTTGATGAGCAGGGGATTGTCGTCGCCGACCCATTTTGTGGAGTAGGGCGGATTGCTCACGATGGCGTCAAACGGTTCGTCGTCCCAATGGGCCGGCTCAAGAAGGGTGTCGCCGTTCTGAATGTCGAAATTGTTATAGTTTATGTTGTGGAGGAACATATTGATCCGACACAGATTATATGTCGTGATGTTAAGTTCCTGACCGAAAAAGCCCTTTTTTACGTTTTCTGCACCGAGAACCTTCGCGAATTTCAACAGAAGGGAACCTGAGCCGCATGCCGGGTCGTATACCTTGTTGACATATTCGCGTCCGTGACAAACGATGCGGGCCAGCAGTTCGCTCACTTCCTGAGGTGTGTAGTATTCTCCGCCGCTTTTTCCGGCATTCGATGCATACATACTCATCAGAAATTCGTAGGCATCCCCGAAAAGGTCAATCTTATTTTCGGCATAATCGCCTTTGAGGTCGATATTGCCGATGTTATTCAAAATCTTGGTCAGCTGTTCATTGCGCTTTTCGACGGTGCTTCCGAGTTTGTTGGAGTTGACGTCGATGTCGGCGAAAAGGCCTTTCAGGTCAGGTTCGCTTTCAGTGCCTATAGCCGAAGCCTCGATAGCTTTGAAGGTATTGTCGAGAGTTACATTGAGGTTGGGATCGTTCTTGGCTCGCTTGCGCACATTGCAGAACAGCTGAGAGGGCAGTATAAAAAATCCCTTTTCGCGCACGAGGTCATCCTTCGCTCCGGCTGCTTCTTCATCTGAAAAATCGGCATAATCAAAATCGGCGTCGCCGGCCTCCCTCTGCATTCGGTTGATGTAGTTGGTAATATTTTCGGAAATGAAGCGATAGAACAGTATTCCGAGCACATAGCTCTTGAAGTCCCAGCCGTCGACCGAATTGCGCAGGTCTTCGGCTGTGGCCCATATCGCTTTGAAAAGTTCCTGTTTCTGTTGTGAACCTGTTGCCATATTTGAACTGGAGATTATCAGTCTGATGTTACAGTCTCTGATATAACTCTTAATCGGTTAGATATTGATTTACAGTAAAAAGAACATGTTGAGAGGATTATTTGCAGCCATTTGTTCTGTTGAGAATTCAGGATCCCAATAACGCCTTAATTTCAGCATGGAGCGTATTTGCCCGGATTTCTGTGAGATTGTTGAGGAAGATGTGCCAAAATGGTTATGTATTTCGGATAATGGCAAATATGGCTCAAATGATTTGTCGAACAGGAAGTTCATTGTTGCAACAGTATATATTACTGCCGCAGCCCATATTTCCAGCCGACCGCGTTCAAAAGGATTGTTTCTCTTACGGCCCAGTTTCCGCACCATTTTCTCGCATAGCGATGCATATTCTGCATCGATCTTCTCATTGCAGAAGTTGACCACCATCTTGACAATGTTGTCTTCTCTTGATTTTATTTCGGTCTTATCCATTTTTGATGTTTTCTTATTCAATGCCAAAGTTACGAAAAAAAAGTCTGAACCGACCTTACCTTACTATTGGAGAAATACGGTCAGTCCTCCTGTTCGTAATAATATGAATAGTCGATACCTTTCATAAAGGTGTCTCGGTCGTTTATCTTGTCAGTAAGTGCCGTCCGAAGCAAATCGGTTATAGCAGTGGCGTCGGCAACGCTACGGGTCATAGCTTTGAGGTATTTACGTTTGTCGACCTGGCTCCAGTCTATGCAGAGTTGAAGATTTTTCTTCAACATGAGGTCGAGCCAGATGCGGGTTGCGCGACCATTGCCTTCTCTGAACGGATGGGCGACATTCATTTCAACATACTTGTCAATGATATTCTCGAACGAATCTTCCGGCATACGTTCAACATCAGCCAAGGTCTGACCCAGATATTGAGCCATCGCGAACTGAAAATCGGCCTTCGCTATATTGACAGTTCTGATTTGTCCGGCGAAATCATAAAGACCTCCGAAAAGATAAGCATGAATCTGCTGCAATCCTTTCACCGTGCCGACCTCGATACTGTCGATAAGGCTACTCTCAAACAAAGCGTATGCCTTCGACCGGCTTTTTCCGTCAATGCTCTCGTCGCTGTTGGTGAACCATTCAATGAATCTGGAAGCCTTATTGTTTGGGAAACTCTTCGCCAAAGCTATGACACCGGCATTATCAAGCACATCGGTTAGACGGCGTTTCCCGTCCGGAGCAAGAAGCTTCAACTGGTTAGTGCTGCTAACCACTTCATTGCCTTCGTTGCGAAGCTTGGTTTTCAGGTACTTCCAGTAATTGCGGTTCTTGGCATAATCATCCTGTGCGTTGAGCACCCCGACAATATCAAGCACCGAGAACCACCATTTGGCTCCCGCCTCGTCCCAGACAGCCCTCACTTCGCGGTCGTCAAAGAATCGTATCGATATTTTCTGCACTTCGCCCATAGCTTAATTGTGGATTCCTAAAAATCATCGTCAATCCGATGTAACTCCAAAATGACATTTATTTGAGTTTTGATTGCTGGAGTATGTAGTTGAAGGAATATCCTCGGTCAACGAGTGTGTGAGGAATAATGACGTACTTCCAGGGCTTGCCGCCATTTTGGGCGGTAAATTCAGTGGCGCGGCGGCAGAACTCACGGGCGGCTTCTGCCTTGGCTTGCACGTCCGGGTCATTGACATCTTTCTCGGCTTTGGTTTCGCACATATAGATAGCGTCGGCGGTTTCCACAATGAAGTCAGGCTCATACTTCTTCGCTCCGCTCGACCAGTATATGTTGAACTGATTAGGCACAGGACGAATCCATTTGAGGACTTCGTTGTTGGTTTCGAGTATGAACGCGAAATCAAGTTCGGTAGAACTGTCGAAACGATATTTTGTATAGTAGGACTTTTTGAAGCCTACATATACAAATTTCACAACGGCAGATTTTTGAGCTGGTACCGGCTCGTGAAAATCCAAAGTGCCCCAGTTATTGACTATGATGCTTTGGTCGAGAATTTTGGAGAACGGAAGCACTTTATTGATTTTGAACTCTCCCGGAATAATGCGGTAGTGTTCTTTCATCTGCTTATAAATATTGTCTGCAAGGCTCTGTTTGAAAGCATGAACGCGCTCGTTCAAATCATCTTCTGTAATGCCGGGGGCATTGTTGCGGATAGCATCGACAGCTTGCCCGACGAGCTTATAAAGCAAGTCGGAAATTTCATCGTAATCCACATCGTCGAAGTCGATCAGCGAAGTAATGAGCTGTTCAATGGCCGGTCGTTTTGAGCTGCCGGACTTACCCGCGATAACCTCGAAATCATTAGAATCGTGCAGCCCTTGACGGATAATTTCGCGATGCAGTTCATCGAGATTATAGCCGTTGGAGGTGTCAAGGTCAAAGTCTTCAAAGATAGCCTTGACATTTTGCTGTTCAACAACGATGCGCGGTATCTCGATAACATTATTCTTGTAGTCCTCGACTACAATATTGATAACTTCATCGACCTGTGCAATTTGTTCGGCAGCATCTTGTTCGGCGAAAAGGCTATCTTTGACACTCTCCTTGATAGTTGCGATAGCTTTTTCGCGGAGTTTCTGTTTGACCTCTTTCTTTTGGAGGTCACCAAAAGAAGCAACGCCTTCGGCGGCGATGTTGGAAATAGCAGATTCAATGGCTTTGCCAACCTGGGTTACATAGTGCTTTGACTTTTCGCTGATTTCACCCTTGACTTTTTCGATTTGCTTCTGTATCTTCTGCTCGGTAGATGTCGGAGTGGTTTCCACTCGACCGCCTTGGTCGCGCTCGTCTCGGTCTTCAAGCTCGATAAAGGAAACACGTTTGAGAAGCGAATTGCCCTTGTTAGCTTCGTCGATTACTTTCTGGAAATTATCGTGAGCAATAACGGTGAGCGTGTCAACGTCCTTATTGCCGGTGCGCTGACCGCCGTAAGGCAAGCGCAGACCGCGTCCGATAGTCTGCTCAATGAGGACAGCCGCGTTTGAGGCTCGGAGCGGTATAATCGTGTAAAGATTATTTACGTCCCAGCCCTCTTTAAGCATATTTACGTGTACGACAATTTCAATCTCGTTGTCGGGTGATTCAAGAGCGACAAACTGACGTTCAATGTCTTCGTCTTTTTTCGAGCTACTGTCTATACGCAGAACCTTGCCTTTGTATGCACCGTGATAAATACGGTCGCTCTGCAACAATTCCTCTATAGCTTTGGCGTGGTTAATGTCACGACAAGCCACGAGGATAAACGGTTTGACTACCGGACGTCCATTCTGCTTGGCGTACATTTCAATAACAAGCTTTGTACGTTCATGGCAAGTGATTCCGTCCTCAAGTTTGATAATTTCTGTCTCGTCGGGAGTGAAATTGTCCTTGTTGAAATTGCGGGCTTTTGCGATTGCCGGATTTTTGACATACAATCCATCGTCGAGGGCTTCGGCGAGGTTGTATTCAAAAACAATATTCTTAAAAGTTTTACCTTTTTCATCAAAAGGAGTAGCCGTCATTTCAAATCCGAGTATCGGGCGAAGTTCGTTGATCGCTTTTTTAGAGGCATCCCCGTGATAGCGGTGAGCTTCGTCCATGAGAATAACAAGGTCGGGGAGCGAAGCGAGATAGTCGAAATATGACTGGCCGAGATATTCCGACAGTCGGCGCATACGTGGCAATCCTTTTTTACCCTCTTTGCTATCCTTGTTGAATTTCGATATATTGAAGATATTGATCTCGACATCAGAGAAAAGACTACCCGTGCGCTCATTATAGGTTTCGCCTGTAACGATGCGTGGAGGCGCGGCGACAAATTCACTAATGCCCTTGAATACGTATTTTGAATAGGATTCGTCGCCGAAATCTCTAATCAATTTCTCGTATAGTGTGAGGTTAGGAGCAAGAACGAAGAAGTGCTTGATTCCCTTTTTGAGATAGAGATATGCGATGATTGCACCCATCAGTCGGGTTTTTCCGATGCCGGTGGCGATGGAAAAAGCAAGTGAGGGGAAGTCGCGGTCAAAACCTTTGACCGTCGGCACGATTGACTTCACCTTTGCAAGTTCGGCAGTTATAAACATTTCGAGCATATCCGGATCAGTCGGAGGTTTTTGCAAAGAGAGTTTATCGGTCAGTCGAGCGGTAAGCTCCAACGCATTTGCCAGCGGTTTGCGTAGCGAAAGCCTTTGACGTATATAGTTAACCTGTGTGTCCATGGTGTTGCATTATTTGAGTTTTGACTCAATTTCTTCTATTGTCGGCAAGGTACTCTTGAAATTCTCCGGCAACAGTTTGTCAAGTTGATACTGGGAAATGCCTATAGGCAAATTGTATCCCTCTAATGAATATTGGGCCAACACATTATCCTTAGTCTTGCAGACGAGCAGCCCTATCGTAGGATTGTCTTGCTCTGTTTTCAAAAGATGGTTTACCGCCGTCACATAAGTGCCGAGTTGTCCGAGGTGCCCCGGCTCAAATTTTGTCACTTTCACCTCTATCACGCAGTAACAACGCAGTTTGAGATTGTAAAACAGCAGATCGGTGAACTGTTCCGTATCGCCTACTTTCAGGCGATATTCTTTCCCTACATATGCAAAACCTTCCCCCAATTCCAGAAGGAACCGGGTAATCTCAGAAAGCAACGCGTCTTTGAGTTCCCGCTCCTTATAGGTATCTGTCAGGTTTACGAAGTCAAATATATAGGGGTCTTTAGTCAGTTCTTGGGCAAGTTCACCGGCAGGTTGTGGCAACTGTATATTGAAATTGCTGACCGCCTTTCCTTGGCGCAAATGTAGATCTGTGTCAAGCATATGGTCAAGCACAGCTCTTGACCATCCTTTCTCTACGGCCTCTTTAGCATAGAAGAATGCGATTTCCGGGTGCTGTGAATGCTTGTCAATCAATAGTTTATGGTGACCCCATGGTAGGCGGAATAAATTTGCCCCAAGCTGAGGCAAATTTGGAGCAAGAGACTTCTCCGCAGCCTTAAGGGAATTCTGAATCGGAGATTCTGCCTCAATTAGGGGCAAAATCTCACGATACATTCTATAAAAGTCACGAATATAATATAAGTTCCTGGGTGAAAATCCATTAGCCTCGGGTAGAGCGGCTTTTAAATCGCGACTGAGAGTATTGAAGAATCTACTTCCATATCTGTTTTCGTCCTGACGCTCCACTATATCACGTCCCAAAGACCAATAGAATTTCAGCAATTCTTCATTGACTGAAACCGCGGCTTTGATTTGAGAAGAACGATAACGTCGGGATAAATCCACAACCCACTCGGTATAATCGTTGTCAAGAATCAGTTTGCTCATAGGTTGAAATGATTTGGTTCCTACGACTGTTCGGATTCACTGTCGGACAAGGGATTCTCTTCAAGCTCCGTATCATCCCGATCATCATCGGCAATGTCAGGGACTGACACGATGTTAAGAGAGTAGTCGTTGTGGTCGAACTCGCAGGTGTCGAGAAGGACTTTGGGGATTTTCTTGATGGTGATGTTAGGGAACTTGTTGCGGCACTCGGGTTGGAACTTAGTACAGCAAATCAGCAATGATTCATCTTCGCTCAACTGGTCGTGTATGGTTTCGAGCATTTCTGCTGTAATCAGTTGGGTTGTTGTGAAGATGAAGTCGTGCTCCGAACTATGGCCTTGTTTCCAATATTGCTCGGTATCGGGCGAGAATGTAAAGCCTTGATGTTTTGCCATTGCTGCGGCAAGCATATCGGCATTGTAATCTTTATTGATTACAAGGTTACCATATTTATCCTTATTGAGAAGGCTTGGCGCAAGCTCATAGAACTTAAAGCCGCCACCGCCTTGCCAATTTACAGATTTTGAAATGCCGCCCTGTTCGCCTTCAATTACTTTCTTCATACGAGTGACACAATGAGTATATGCATGCTCCCCTAACTCAACACCAATCCATCTTCGGTTCATCTTGTGAGCGACGGCGACTGAGGTACCACTGCCAACAAAACTATCTAAAACAAGGTCTCCGGGGTTTGTAACGGCACCTATTAGTACTGAAATGAGCATTTCAGGTTTGGGATAATCAAAGCTATCCTTACCGAATAAAGCAGTACTCTCTAAAGTAGCATCTTCATATGTGCTCATATTATAATGAGCAACGCTTAAAAGATTCTTCATTTTTTTAGGTTCGCCACCTCGTTTAACGTGATTAGGTCGGAATGGGATTTTACTAATTATAATTTCTTCGCCATTCTCAACTATCTCATTAAGCCTTTGTTGAGAATACCTCCATTCGCCCTCTAATCTAAAATCCGAAACATTACGACCATCTTTGATCTCTAAAGTATCGAGCAATTTAGTGTAAATTGCACCTCCTGACATATCTTGCGGTTCAATAATAGCATCAGGCATATTAAATTTAACATATCTGGCGGGAAACGTCAAAATTGAACGACCATTCCCTGCATTGTTAAATGGATACTTTTTCCCTGCTGTTGTTGTCCCGTAGATAAAAGGAGTGGAAATATCTTTATTCTTTACATAAGCTAATACATATTCAGTTATTGAACCCATATTAGATAAAAAGGAGGGTTTCTTTTTCTTCTCCCAAACAAGCGTACCTGCATAATTTTTGCGTCCAAATACTTGATCGCATAGAACTTTAAGGTAATGTGCCTCATCGTCATCGATACTGATAAACATTACTCCGTCTTCAGTGAGTAATTTATTAAGCATCTGAATACGGGGAAGCATTAAAGACAACCATTTTGAGTGTTCCAAGTTGTCATCATAATGCTCAAAGGCAGAGCCAGTATTATAAGGAGGATCTATGTATATACACTTCACTGCTCCGACAAAGTTTTCTTCGAGTGCGCGAAGCGCGAGAAGATTGTCGCCGTGAATAAGCATATTACCCAGCCACGGTTTCCCATTGGGGAGAGTCCCGGTTTCGACCTCCCCAAAACTATATTCCGGGGTATTAATGAGCAGACGCGGTTCAATGGCAAGAGGCTCGTCTTCCTTGCCAATCCATGTAAGCTCCAATTTATTTATCTTGTTCAGTGCCATTGAGAATATTATTTGCTAATTGGTATTCATATCTAATTAATTCCAAATAAGAAGTTTCAAATTCTTCAAAATGGTATTTTTTAATAAGCTGGTTTAAGTAATAAGACATATTTATTGAGTCTGACTTATAATCTGCCTGTGCTATTATGGACCAAATCCTATTTTTCTCCAGCATTGTTCCTCGTTTGGAAACCATATACGAGTTTACCTTTTCTTTTATTTCATCTCGCGATACGTCAAAATCTAAAGAATAATAGAATTCAAGGTCAAATAAAAAACAGAAATATCTCTTAGTAAAAATGTCTAATGTAGTAATAAACTGTATCTCCTTAGGTAAATTATGCCCTATTAATGCAGCTATTACCGAGGCTTTAGCGGTATTAACGTTATTAAAACATTCAGATATTAAACTATTATTAGCGTCATGTTTGCCGAATATAAATTTATCAACTATATCAAACCTTAGAACTTCTCCTAAATTTATTATTTCTCGTTTTAATAAATTGAGCCAATCTAAACGAGACTGATATTGTATAGTCTTTATCTGAATATCACGATTTTGATTGTTTTGATATTCACTCGCGTCTCTATTGTGTTTGTTCTGCCGATTATTGCAAATTATCGATATACTTGTAATGATTATCATTATAGCAGAAGCAATTGCACTGACGGCAGTCCAATCAACGTAGCAAAGAATCATACTATCTTCCAATGAAAGGTTATTAACTTGGTTTGTTCAATCTTTTGGGCGAGCATGGCTTCTATTTTTGAGAGTAGTTCTTCTTTTTTTAAATCCACATCGTCTTGGGCTTGATAAAGATTGAGACGTTTTTCGCTGCGACGCTTTTCGAGATCTTTGATAAGACGTTGCAGACGCATTTTTTCGTCCAGTCGTGAAGTCTTTTTGCTCTCGCTTTTGCGGAGCTTTATTTCAGCGTCGAGGTCGCGCAATTCTTTTTCAAGTCCCGCCTTTACGTCCTCTGCCCAGTTGTCGAGTTTCTCCATTTCTTCCTCGAAAAATTTGTTATTGCGCTCGGTGGTTACAGCTGTAATTTCCGCACGTTGGGCGGAAATGATGTCCGCAATAGATGCTGCGATTTCGGGGTGGACGCGATTAATCGCGTCCGTACAATCCGAGCCGGGAAGCCGAAGCATATACTCGGCGATGTCAGGGGGGACAATTTCGCCCTTATCGGTGATACATGCGTGGAGAAGTATATCTTCTTTCTCGAAAGAGTCGATGGTAAGCTGCTCGACTGTTAGCCACCCCGACTGCCCGACAAGTTGCTTGATAAGCGCGACATTGAGCGGCGAGTTGCTGTAATCGAAGGTTATTTCCGAGATTGGCACAGGAGTGGCTTTAAGCCCGGTTAGCATATACTGGGAGAGAGGATCGCCAATACGATAAGGACGTACGCCGTCGGCTAACTTGGTTGTACGCCGATTCTCGGAACTTACCATCTTATATTCGCCGGGGAAACGACGATACCAACTGACGGCTCCGTTGTCGACAAACGGGTGAACGATAAACGAGTGGTCCTCGTCGTTGAAGTCGGCAAACTCGGCAAAGTAGCTTCGCGTGAGTTGCCATAGAGTTTGCTCGAACAGGTCGAGGTTGCCTCGGGTCTCGGCGAGGTTGTCGCGAAGTTTCTGCTTTACTGATTCATCGAAGTTCTCCAAAAGAGTTGTGCGGGCTTTCAGCATCTTGTCGGAAATCTGCTCTTGCAATTCCTCTTGTAGAGCGTCGAAAGCCTCCTTAATCTCTTTTGGCGAGCGGCAAAGTTGATAAATCTGTGCTATGCGTTTTTCAAAATCAACACCGTTGCCGATGGCTCCGAGAACTTCGTCGGAAGCGCCGAATACGCCATTGAAAAGCTGAAACTTCTGGTCGAGCAATTCATAGACTCGGACATCGGCGGCATTGGCTTTATTGAGAAAGTTGATAACAACGACATCGAAGTTCTGACCGTAGCGGTGACAACGTCCGATGCGCTGCTCTATGCGCTGTGGGTTCCACGGCATATCGTAGTTGACTACGAGCGAACAGAATTGCAGATTGATACCCTCGGCGGCAGCTTCGGTAGCAATCATAATAGTAGCCTCGTCGCGGAAGTAGTCGACGAGAGCTGCGCGTTTATCGGCTGTTGCCGAGCCGGTAATTTTTGAAGTGCCTTTGTGCTTTTCTTTCCACGCCTTGTAAATGGCAGTAGATTGTTTGTCGGAGTTTGAGCCGTTGAAAAGCACAACCTTGCCTTTGTAGCCTCTCATTTCGAGAAGTTCAAACAGGAAGTCTTGGGTGCGACGTGATTCAGTAAAAATGAGAGCTTTTTTCGGCGCGCCGAGAACTTCAAGTTGGGCGAAGCCCTGATTTAAGCCCTCAAAAAGCTGTTTGGCTTTTGAGTTGCGCTTAATTTTGAAGGCGAGGTTGCGGAACTTTTCAAGGCCTTTAATTTCTAGTCTGACGCGCTCAATGTCTTCGGGCAAGAGCATTCCTTCCTCGTCCGGGCCTTCCTCGTCTTCTTCATCGTCGAGCCATTCTTCGTTTTCACTCTCGTAGTCCTCATAGTCATATTTGAAAATATCTTCATCAGACTGCTCAACGCCTTGGCGTTTGAGCTTGGCTTCCAACTTTTCAATGAGGGCGCAGAGAGTACCATATATCGCGTGGGTAGAAGATGCAAGGAGCTTGCGGAGAATAAGCGTCATGAGTTGACGCTGACTGTTAGGCAACGCATAGAGGCGCGGACGTTGCAGATACTCCGATACAAGATCGTATAACTCCTGTTCCTGTTTAGTCGGGAAAAACTCTTGCAGTATAGCGATGCGCTTTGTGTATCGCACATATTCCAAAACCTGACGGCGCAGTGTTCGCTTGCAAAGCGGCGCAAGACGACGGCGCAAATTCTGATAATCGTTATCATCGAGATTACGATTATACTGCATTTTGAAACTCTTAAGATCGCCAAACGCATAATCATCGATAATGGTGGTCAGACCGTAGAGTTCAAGTATGGAGTTTTGAAGGGGCGTTGCCGTCAGCAGAATTTTCTTGCGGTCGGCAAGTGCATTCTTTATTGTGTTGGAGATTTTGTTGGTCGGCTTATAGACATTGCGGAGGCGGTGAGCCTCGTCTATAACGACCAAATCCAAGTTGGTCTGTTTGAGGTATGGGGCTTTCGTCTTTGCGAACTGATATGAGCAAATGACGATTTCCTCGCAGTTGAACGGATTGAGATTGCCGTCCTCGATGTATCGGTTGAACGTCTTTGCTTCAAGAATACGCGACGGCAGGAAGAACTTCTCTTGAAGTTCAGCCGCCCACTGCTTGCGGAGGTTAGCCGGAGCAATAATAAGCAGGTGGCGGCGATGTTCAGCCCAAAATTGCGAGAGGATTATGCCTGCTTCAATGGTTTTGCCAAGCCCTACCTCGTCGGCGAGGATTGCGCCTTTTGAGAGCGGCGACTTGAAAGCGAAAAGAGCCGCGTCGATTTGGTGTGGGGTTAAATCGACCTGCGCATCTTGCAATGATGCCGTCAGCTTACCGAGGCTGTCGGAAGGCAGACTCCTTGTAAGCCAATAGGCAAAATATTTCTGTTGCGCCGCGGTCAGCTCCATATATAAAAATCTCCAGCGCAGTTATGCGAGGCCGACCTTATCGATCTATGCGTTCTTTTCAATCGCAAAGAACGCGCTTAAGCGACTACTTTGGAGTTCACAATGTTTTTGTTTGCAGCTTTCGCTGTTATATTGTAGTGATATTCTTGGCCATTTCGCATATTACTGCTTAATATACAAAGTTACATAGAATTTCTGAGGTGGCAATAAAATGTGCCGAGAAACATGAAAGGGACTTTTTGCGCAGAGCATTTAAGGTTGGGGCTTATCCGTTGGGAAAAACGTAAATAGAAAAGGAGTGCGGCTCGGTGTGAGCCACACTCCTTGTGCTGTTGGTGTTGTGGGGAATTATTTCACTTCCTCGAATTCGACGTCGTCGATGTGGTCGCCGCCCTGGTTGTCGTTGCCGGGTGCGCTCTGGCCTGCGCCGGCGCCGGGGTTGGCTGCCTGCTGCTGGGCGTTGAGAATATCCTGCTGGGCTGCGCCGAAGGCATTCTCGATGTCTTTGATGGCGGGCTCGATGGCTTCGACGTTCTGGTTCTTGTGGGCTTCCTTGAGTCGGCCGAGGGCTTCTTCGATGGTTGCTTTCTTGTCGGCGGGAATCTTGTCGCCAAGCTCCTGAAGCTGTTTCTCGGTCTGGAAGATTACGGCATCGGCCTTGTTGAGGGTGTCGATGCGCTCTTTCTCCTTAGCGTCGGCGGCTGCGTTGGCTTCGGCCTCCTGCTTCATGCGCTTGATCTCTTCTTCGCTCAGGCCGCTCGAGGCTTCGATTCTGATGCTCTGCTCCTTGCCGGTGGCCTTATCTTTAGCCGACACGTTCAGAATGCCGTTGGCATCGATTTCGAAGGTGACTTCGATCTGAGGTATTCCGCGCGGAGCGGGAGCGATTCCGTCGAGATGGAATTTGCCGAGGGTCTTGTCGTCTTTTGCCATGGGGCGTTCGCCCTGAAGCACGTGGATCTCAACCGAGGGCTGGTTGTCGGCGGCTGTCGAGAAGGTCTCGCTCTTGCGCACGGGGATGGTTGTGTTGGCCTCGATGAGCTTTGTCATCACGCCGCCGAGGGTCTCGATGCCGACGCTCAGAGGAACAACGTCGAGCAGCAGTACGTCTTTGACGTCGCCCGAGAGCACGCCGCCCTGAATGGCAGCACCGATGGCCACTACCTCGTCGGGGTTGACGCCTTTCGACGGGGCTTTGCCGAAGAATTTCTCAACGATGGCCTGAACGGCGGGGATACGGGTCGAACCGCCGACGAGGATAACCTCGTCGATGTCGGCCGGAGTCATGCCGGCGTCTTTGAGGGCCTGCTCGCAGGGCTTGATGGTTGCCTGGATGAGCTTGTCGGCGAGCTGCTCGAATTTGGCGCGTGTCAGAGTGCGCACAAGGTGTTTCGGGCCGCTGGCTGTGGCTGTGATATAGGGGAGGTTGATCTCGGTCGATGTTGTCGACGAAAGTTCGATCTTGGCTTTTTCGGCAGCCTCTTTGAGGCGCTGCTTTGCCATGGGATCCTGAAGAAGGTCGACGCCCTCTTCTTTCTTGAATTCGTCGGCAAGCCAGTCGATGATAACCTGGTCGAAGTCGTCGCCGCCGAGGTGGGTGTCGCCGTTGGTCGACTTAACCTCGAAGACGCCGTCGCCGAGTTCGAGAATCGAGATATCGAATGTGCCGCCGCCGAGGTCGAACACTGCGATCTTCTGATCCTTGTTGGTCTTGTCGAGACCGTAGGCGAGTGCGGCTGCGGTAGGCTCGTTGACGATACGGCGCACTTTCAGACCGGCGATCTCGCCGGCTTCCTTGGTTGCCTGACGCTGAGAGTCGTTGAAGTAGGCGGGCACGGTGATGACAGCCTCGTCGATGGTTGTGCCGAGATAATCTTCGGCTGTCTTCTTCATCTTCTGAAGAATCATGGCCGAGATCTCCTGCGGAGTATATTCGCGGCCGTCGATGTCGATGCGCGGCATTCCGTTGGCCGAGCGCACAACCTTATAAGGCACGCGCTCGATCTCTTTCTTCACCTGATCGTAGGTCTCGCCCATGAAGCGTTTGATCGAATAGATTGTGCGCTTGGGATTAGTGATGGCCTGACGTTTGGCGGGATCGCCTACCTTACGTTCGCCACCGTCGACAAAAGCGACAACCGAAGGCGTAGTGTTGCGGCCTTCGCTGTTAGGGATCACAACAGGGTCGTTACCCTCAAGCACTGCGACGCAGGAATTGGTTGTTCCCAGGTCAATACCGATAATTTTTCCCATAATTCAAATGAGTTTATATGTTTATATTTCTGATTGTTTCTTTCTGTGGTGCGGTCGTGCCCGCGATGACGGGTCCGGTGGCGCACGCTATATCTTTAACAAATCTTGTGCCAAAAAAGTTGTGGCGCACTTAAAATAAAGAAATGCCAGCATTTAGGTGTTTCGCCGTTATGCGACAAAATGTCAGTCGGCGAAAAAATCGGTAAAAAAGTCGGCGAAAATTTTGTCGGGAAAGAAAAAATGCCTACCTTTGCCGCCGAATCAGAAACTCCCGGAGAGGTGGGTGAGTGGCTGAAACCAGCAGTTTGCTAAACTGCCGTAGGAGTAATCCTACCACGAGTTCGAATCTCGTCCTCTCCGCAATAAAGCCTGATTTTCAGGCCTTTGTTGTATCTATACCCAATTTTACACCCAAATCCTGTAAAGTTGGGTGTTTTTATATATTCTTAACTGTGCCGCCTGGTCAAAAAAGAAACGGCATTACCAGTTCAGGTGCAGCTCGGCTACCCATTATTCCAGCCCCTCCTTCTTTCTTTGCCCAGTTCCATATATTGGTTTAGGTTTAGTCGGGCATATATAAAGCCCGAACCAAACCAAACGAATATGAGATAGAGCGGCCAAGTTATAGTCGTATAAGTAGGGCTTTGGAAAAGATAATCAGGCGAGTATAGTCGTAGAATCGACGATTTTTCGTAATTCTGCAGTCATGACAGACACTGCTTCGCAAAGCTATCAATGATTTCTTCAAAGACAACGAGGTCAGCCTCCCGTGCGATAATTCCCTATTTATAGCGATTTTTGATGTTGTCTACCATTCTGTTGATATGGTCTCTAACCTCTTGTGGAGAAATAATTTCAACCCAATGCGCTCTGGAAAGAAGATAGCCAAGAAAGTCCTCGGTAGTGCGTAACGTAACTTCGTAATCGCAATACCCGTCACCTTCCGCTACCAGCCTTTGGGTAGGATGTACCGGAAGATCCCGCATATAATATTGCTCGGTATCATACGCTCTTAAAACCACCTTTTGGAGTGGGACATCAAAGTTCGGTGCAACTCCGAAGCATTCGTTGAAATAAGAAGCGGCATCAAAATCCTTATCAATCTTGAATTTCTTGGTTGATATTGAAGTATCGACAATTCGGTCAAAGGCAAAGACCCGGAACTCCCTGGGGATGTTGGGGTATCTGGCAAGCATATACCAGCGGCGGTGATATAGCTTTACGCAGTATGGCTCGACAAGATAGCGCTTTGTCTCGGTGGAATGATATTTAAGATAGTCAAATTCAATCATCTTGGAGATTCTCATCGCTTCTATGACTCGTTGTAGATTTACCCCTTCCGATGGAATGTTTTCAAGCAGGATACGATTGCTAACCGAGCGGTTCTCTGCTATGATATTATTTAGAGAAATTGTATTTGCCATCCAATTTTCCACCGACGGCTTATCCAGATTATCGGCGTTCTCAATGCTGTATTTCCACCCAATGCTCCGGTCACAGACAATCTTAATGCCGAATAAATCCTCAATCTCTTCCCGATGACGATTAAAGGAGGTACGGGGCATTGATTGTCCCTCAGACAACGAAGAACTAAGCCATAGATTGCCAATCTCTTCAAGGCTTAACGGTCCTTGACGATGTATTGTTTCAATGAGCCAGACATATGTTTTGAATAGTTCTTTATGTCGCATGGTGTATATAGGTTTATGATGGAATCCCGAAGTGCTCGCATATTCGTTGAAAACATTTCTCGTTGCAAAGATAACAATTATATCTCCTAGTGTACCATAAATTGGGGCAATGCCTATCTAATTTTGCAATCAAAAACAAAAACTATGATACTCGACCAAGACACAAATTTCGTTTATTTCTCTGAACTTTTATGGAAAAACACTCCCGGAGGCAAAGAGATAATCGAAAAGATAATGCGACATGGCGTTGACTGTTCGCTGCTTAAGGATACCAAAGACATTTGGGCAAGAGACTATATGCCTATACAACTGGATTCAGACAGGTATGCCGGTTATGAATTCGCACCAGACTATCTGTATTACGATGTACGGTATATCAGTACTATCACCCAGCAAGCAAGAGTATGTCATGAACTTGAAATTGAACCGAAATCGTTCGGACTCATCATTGACGGAGGTAATATAGTCAAGACAAGCAAAGGGGCGATAATGACAGAGAAAGTGTTTGCCGAAAATCCTCAATACTCGCGGATCGGTCTCATCAACCGACTTGAAAAGATGCTTGAGGCGGAAGTTATCTTTATCGTTTGGGATAAATCAGAAATCTATGGTCATGCCGATGGTGTGGTAAGAGAAATCGCTCCGGGCAAACTCCTAATGACAAATTACCATCGCTTTTCTCGGCGCATCGCTGATCTGTTCCTGAAAGAGTTATCTCTTCATTTCGATATTGAAACCCTTGATTATAAAGTTGAAAAACCGCATCCACATAATTGGTGCTATATCAACTTTCTGCAGGTAGGCAATAAAATTTTCATTCCACAACTGACAGCTTACCGCGAGGCTCCGACAGCATTCGATATGACAAAATCTATAATCATTGACGGTATGGCTCAGACGGTCACCGGCAAAGTAATAGAGGAAGATGCCCAGGCCTTAGAACAATTCCGTCGTCTCATCCCTGACAAAGAGATAATACCGATATCATGTCCTCAGATTGTGAAAAGAGGAGGTGCGCTCAACTGCATTTCATGGAACATCAAGAAGGAATTTTTGTGTGAAGCCTAAAGCGGTCGTATTAAAGTCTGGGCTTAGCTGTATACTTTCTCCAGCTGTCCAAAGATTGATCAATTGAATTGATTTTTACGAATCTATATGGAGAACGGAATACGAGTTCTGCCAATGCCTCATCAGACACATCAGGAACACGAGTAATCATATTGGTTCGTTCTTTCCACTCCTTTATTTTATCTATTTCTGTTCTTCCTTTAGGTACGGAAATCCATCGAGGACATTGCATTATTTCTTCAGATCTTGGATTCGCGACACTTGAGATTATAGGGTATTCCGTGTCATATTGATTGTCAAAAGCATTAAAGTTATCCCACAATGCATCCACGCACTTCTGTGGACCCAGTATCTGATCATTGTCATCATTGACATTACGAATGCCACGAATCAGTATGCCACCGAATCTATCGGGAGTGCTATCGAACGTTAGGTCTACACCACTGGGATGAAAGAACCATCGTCCCATCTTCATATCCCGAGGATAGGTTATGACATCCGGGTGTTGGAAATTATACATATAGAACTCGATATCAACAATTTCATATTCCTTCTCACATTTTTTGATAGAACACAAATTCATAAGAAGCTTTGCCGCTTCTTCGAACTCAGTTAATATTTCTTTTTTATCTTGCAGGCAAGCAAGATACTCTATCCGGTCTCTTAATTGAGTAGCGTTGGTGGCCATATAAATAAGTTGTGTCCTGTCTTATTCTGCAAATTTATAATTATTTCGTCAATGTACCACGTTATGGAGCAATAAATCACTAATTTTGCATCGTTAAAGGAACAAACATGGAATATATTGACTACGACAGACGATACAGAGCGTATGGAGAACTTGGCTTTCCTCATGCTGAACGAGTGTATTTCGATTGGATTGCGCATGAATTTGGCTACATATCGAATCATCAGAAATTACTTGACATCGGTTACCTTCTCATGCAGGGATACGACATCCGTGCTGACATACACAACACATATCTGAATCATCCGTCAGTTTCAAAAAACGATGTTCGATATTCCATCTATATTCTGCTTGCCGAATTATGGGGCGGCAGAACGGAATATGTAGAGCAGATGTTTCGGAATAAATCTCTTGATGGCTTAATTGATGAGCTGTTTACAGCCGTAGCAAGATATTATCACAAACCGACAGACAACTATCAACCCCATTATCTTAAAGATCCGCTCGATATGACAGAAGAGGATATTCGCAGAACAAATCCATGGAAAGCAGTAGCCGACCAATATGTTGGCAACGGTTTTCTATATAACGAAACAGAAGAATACGTTTGCAAGGATGACAAAGAAATGATTGAGACATTCAATCGCACTGCCAAACAGGAGCATAAGTTCTGTCTAAAAGTCCCGGCATATCCATGGTATGGCAATCCGCTTGAGGCAAAAGTCATTGTGCTTAGCCTCAATCCAGGCTATGTAGAACGGGAATCAATTATTGGCAAAATCCTGATGCGTTTACCGGCAGGTTTAGTGGAGGGCTACGCCATTCATCTACGTTCTATGCTTACTTTCGATTGCCATAGTTTCTTGCCGGACGATATAGGGAAGCCTGATGTAACCTATCGCGACCTTGCCAATCTGCATCAAAGCTGGTATTGGATAGGTAGGCTTGAAAAGGCATTTGTCAACGACGATACCAAATTGACGATAGATAATGTGCTGGATCGCTTCGCTGTAATAGAATATCTGGGATATTCGTCCAAAAAGTATAAGGCATTCAATGGCAGTGCTCTTTTGCCATCACAGAAATATACCAAGCAACTTATTCAGTATATCCTGCACAACAATACTGACACAATATTCATCGTTCCTCGCAATGTGAAGACTTGGCAGAACTTTCTCGGCTTAATTTGGACAAATAACAGTGAGCGATTCATCGTGTCGAAAGATTATTTAGGTCAAAGATTTACTAAAGACATATTAGGTGATGACTACGAGAAAGTAATTGCCGCCTTCAAAAGCTAATCATCCCAAAATGACTGTCGCAACATCTGCCTCTCTTCAAAAGAGAAGTGGAGACGATACTTTGCAAAGGCCTTGTCTGGTTCTGTGCAAAGTATCTCCAAAATCGAAATAACGTCGTTCTCTTTGGAAAAGTGTAATGAAAGAACACGGTATAAATTCAGTAAAGTATGATACATCCATGCGACAACTGACAGATACCGAAATGCAGAACTTACTGATAGGGGCAAATCGGCTGGTTTGTGACCATCCAGTAAGTAAGAAACAGCTTAATCATGCATAAACAAAGACAGGCAATCCCGGTAGTTTTGTCGGGGTTGCCTGCCTTACGATTAGAGTAACGCTATTTCTCTATAGGATTGAAATAGAGAAAGGTTTCTTCTATGTGTCGGGATTTTTCGAGTTGGCGGGTATGGTTCTTTATGGAATCTCGCTCAAATTGTTCCATTCGCTTTTTTATGATTGGATTATCTTCGAGATTCATAACTGGTATTGAGGATTAAAGGAAGACCATAATTTACACTCTCAAAGCGAAGTTTTAGCCGACTGTTATTATTGGCTGGCCGAAGAATGAGGATAGCATTGCGAGGGTGGAAAGGGTGAAATTATGCTGGCCGCTTAGCCACTTGGTGATTTCACATGGGCGTTTGCCAATCGAGCGGGCAAACTCGGCCTTTGACAACCCTTTCTGGGTCATCAAATCATAGATTCTATTTGACACAGCCATTTCCATGTCCACTTCTCTGCGGATATTATCCGGTATAGATGACACTATACGATTGTATTCCTCAAAGGCAGTCTTCATATATCAAATGTTTTGTCGGTTTCAATTTCATTCTCGGAAACAGTAATGGTGCCGTCCTTCACTCCCTCTTTGATAAGTTTGTCAAAGTTTTGCAGGGTGACTACAAATCCGCGCAACTCATCATCTTCATCATAGGTGCGCGTTTTCTTGACTCCACCGTTGCCGAGAATAAGGATGCTGTCTGAAAGTCGCAGGCAATACAGACGCAACTTCGATTTAACGACCGGTAGCGCACAGACTCGATCACTCATCTTTCCTTCGGGTCGGAAGAAACGCTCCAAAGCTCCAAGATCGGCGATGCTTTCAACGAACTTGGCTATACGGGCCAAATCTTCATTATACGTAGCGTCGTCTTTGAAACGGTTATAGAAACGAAGATACTCACCCTTGTCCTCAGTTATGAACTGAATAGTGTAAAGGGTGCAGTTATGGTCTTTGTTTAGCTGTATAAGTTCTGCTTCGCTCATATCGGTATTGTCTCTTTGCCTTAATAACCGCAAAGTTACGAAAAATGTTTTACTTTTGAGTAAATACGCCGATGTTTTTTGTGTCAAAGCTTCATGATTATCTCCGGCGCTCGTTTAAGTTTAGAAATCAGATGCGTTGTGCGCCAATTCACTTATTTTTCGTCATTTTTTGTAACTTTGTAGTTCGGATGGCTTTGTAGAGGCCGCCTTTAAAGATGATGAAAATTAAGTTTTTTCATAGACGCCCGTTAATGGTCGTGTTTGTTGCGTTTATCGCGGCGAGTATCGGTGTGTCGTGTTCTCATTCAAAACAAACGCAGATTCTTTCGGAGACAGAAAAAATTGCTACTGAATATCCCGACAGCGCATTGGCGATTCTGGAGTCAATAGACCCTTCCGACCTCAAAGCTGACTCTTTAAGAGCAAAATTATATTACCTCAAGGCTTACGGCCACATGAGCTGCCACCGTTCAATGGTCGGGGATTCCCTGATTACGTTCGCCCACAATTATTATCGCGGAAAGGATATTGTGAAAGATGTCCGCAGCGGCATCGCTCTTGCCTGGTATAGGTTCTGGGCCGGTGACACACCCGATTCTATTGCATTATAACGGTGCTGTCGGCAGTTTCAGCTTCGACTTCAACGCCGATTATCTGTGGAATAAGAAGATGGAGTATTCATTGAGCGACGAGTTCGAATCTCGTCCTCTCCGCCAAACAACCAAGTAAAATCGCTGCAAACCAATAACTTGCGGCGGTTTTAATTTTATATACATACAAAAACACATATAATAGTTTAATGTTTACTATACAAACGAGTTTGTCGGTTTGCAAATCATGGAATAACAATATTTTCTTTTGTAATTAACCATGATTCGTGTTTATTAATGGCTGTCTGATTTATTTTTGGTATTTGAATATGGCTTTAATGCGAGTCAAACCAGCAGTTCCTAAAATGAGCAGTGCTGCATATTGAAATGTTTTGGCAAGTCCGAAAAACACCGCCCATAATACACCTTTCGTTGTTGCCGATACGGGAAGCAATATCTGAGTAAATGAAACTATATAGCTGATTACACAGAGTGTTGCCACTACTATACCTGTACGAAACGACAGCCTGCCAAGCCATTGTTTGAATCGAATGAAAGTAGGTGGCATAACAATTAAAACATTTTTTTTACGATTATCGTTTGTCTCCTTCTATTTGTTCCATTGCCTTCATAGGACATTTTCTCACGCATTTGCCACACTCGATGCAAAGGTTGTAATCTATCACCGGAAAACCGTCGGCATCCTGTAAAATGGCACCGACAGGACACATCTTAATCAGTGGACATACATGGTTGTGTGGGCATATATTTTTATTGACCTGTATCATGATACTGTTTTTGTTTGCAAAATTAAGCATTATTCCTTGTTCTACGAAATAGATTTTTTATATCTTAGCATCGAAATTATCGAATACAAACAAAGCTATATGACACTTCAACAAATGGAATACATAGTGGCGGTTGATAAATACCGCCATTTTGCAAAGGCGGCGGAGTCGTGCGGCGTTTCGCAGTCAACCTTGTCTTCACTTGTTCATAAACTGGAGACAGAACTTGATGTGACTATATTTGATCGCAACAGTCATCCGGTGAAGCCGACGGCTGTCGGTGAAGAAATCATCAGCCGGGTAAAGCGAGTATTGTTCAATGCCGCACAGGTCAAAGAACTGGTGGCTACAAGAAAAGGAGAGTCCGTTGGAAATATCTCGTTTGGGATTATTTCAACGGTTGCGCCATATCTCTTACCCAAGATGTTTAAATATCTGTCGGTCAACCATCCTGACATACATCTGCATGTCGAGGAAGCGAGGGTTTCTACCCTCGGCTCAAAACTGGAGCGAGGGGAGATTGATATCGCGCTTATGGCGACACCTGTCAACAACAGCGAATTGCTGGAAATCCCGATTTTTCAGGAACGGCTCATGGCTTATGTCTCCCCTGAATCGTCTATCCACAATGACACTGTTTTGCAGGCAGACCTCCTTCCTATAGATAGCGTCTGGGTGCTACGTGAAGGTTATTGTCCCAATCGCGGTATTTTCCCTTTCTGTAACAATATCACCGGCAAGCATGCCATATATGAAGCTGGAAACGTAGAGACTCTCATCAAAATCGTGGATGAGAACGGTGGGTATGCAATCATTCCTGAACTGCATGTGCCACTTCTCAGAAAATGCCAACAAGCAAATGTCCGCATATTCGCAAACCCCGAACCGAGTCGTGAGATAGCCTTTGTGGTTCACCGCAATTTCGTGCGTGAACGATTGCTCAACATCCTTGCCGATGCAATAAAGGCCATCATCCCCGCAACTATGCTCTACCAACGGATTAAAAAGTTCCCGATAGCCCTGTAATCGAGATTATCAATATCATTATCTATTTTATCGGTTGTGTCAATAAAGTAAACTGTGTAACTTTGCAGTCGTAAAATGATGTAAACAAGCAAGAACCCCATGGCTCATAAACAATTTTTCCGTTCACTGCCCCGAAAGGGCTTCCCGTTATACTGGATTCTGTTGGTATATCTTGTCGTTGGCTATTTCTGGCCGGTTATCGGTTTCCTTGCCATAATCTGCATGATAGCACCTGTCGCATTTGCCGTGCGCAAAGGACGGTGGTGGTGCGGCAATGCCTGCCCACGTGGTAACTTCTATGACCGTGTACTGACGAAATACTCACCGCACAAACCTATTCCGGCGTTTGTACGCACAAAAGGATTCCGTATCTTCATGGTGATGTTCATCTTCACCATGTTCGGCATACAGATGTACCGAGCCTGGGGAGACTGGAACGACATGGGACGTGTATTCTGGACAATCATACTGATTACCACTATTGTAGGCGTGACTCTTTCTTTTATTTACGCTCCGCGCACATGGTGCTCGTTTTGCCCTATGGGAACGCTATCTGCATGGGTGACTCCTCGCAGCGGCAGACTTCCCAACAACTACCGTCGCATTCTGGTAGGAGAAAAATGTACTACCAGATGTAAGCTGTGCTCTGCAGTGTGCCCCATGCAACTGAAGCCTTATGAGAGCCGGAATGACGAAGAGGGTTTCCTCCATCCCGATTGTATCAAGTGCGGCAATTGCGTAAAAGGATGCCCTCTTAAAGTCCCAGAGATGAAGCCTTGACTGACATAAATCTAATGAGCGCAACGATAGATTACATTAACAAAAAAATAGATTATGATGAAAATTGCAATTCCTCTTTGGTAAGCTCGAACATGAAGTCTTCAGGGAATCTGCTTATATTGCGCCTGACCTGTTCTTTCAGTCGTATAGTTTCCACGCCATATAATCGGGCCAAGTCACTGTCAATCATAACTTGTTGACCACGAATTACATGAATTAGGCTTTCAATCGGCAACAACGAAGTGTTATTGCGATTGTCAAATGGTTCCAATTTATTACCTGATTCTTCCATGGGAGATGCCTTAGTAATTGCAAAGTTACGAAAAATATAGGCAGATCAGCAGCCTAATTAAGTATTTTCAACATTTGTTGAAAATCAGGCGGATTTTTCTGCGTAATTTTGCATATCTCATATCATATTGATTTATGAAAGCAATAACGGCCAATCATACAAAGCGGAAGCCCCGGCAGTGATGTCGGGGCTTCTATAGGATGAGCAGGAGTATGCGCGTCAATGGACGCAGCATACTTCCTGAGCCTTTATCATATATGCGATCAGAGAATCGTTGGAACAGATAATCTCATGGAGCCTATCCTGATAGAGGGCCATGTCCTCGATTTTTTTGCGGGCAACTCCCGATTCTTCTGCGGCGCTGATCACGGCCGGCGCTACAACCGTCAGCAACCGGCGGTCGAACGGTTTCGGCAGAATATAGTCTTTGCCGAACGTCAGCCCGTCAATACCGTAAGCCTTGATGATATCTTCGGGCACAGGCTCCTGCGCGAGCGCGGCGATGGCTCTGGCGGCGGCGACTTTCATGGGCTCGTTGATTTCTGTGGCCCGACAGTCCAGTGCGCCACGGAAAATATATGGGAAGCCGAGCACATTGTTTATCTGGTTGGGATAGTCACTGCGACCTGTGGCAAAGATAAGATCGGGACGCGCCTTGACTGCTGATTCATAGGCAATCTCGGGTTCGGGATTGGCCAGAGCGAACACAATGGGGCGGTCGGCCATCGACCTGACCATCTCAGGCGTGACAACGTCGGCCACCGACAGCCCGAGGAATACGTCGGCCCCTTTCATGGCGTCGGCCAGAGTGTGGAGGTCGCGCGTGGTGGCGAACTCGGCTTTTGTCGGAGTCAGGGAGCCGCGGTCTTTTCTGATCACTCCGTGGCTGTCGCACATGACAATATTCTCATGCCGCAGCCCTAATTCGCAGAACAGGCGCGTGCAGGCTATGGCTGCCGCTCCGGCTCCGTTGACAACGAGGCGAACATTACCGATGTTCTTTTCCTGAAGCTTGAGGGCATTGATGAGAGCCGCCGACGAAATTATGGCGGTGCCGTGCTGGTCGTCGTGCATGACTGGAATGTCGAGCCGGCTGCGTAGCTCTTTTTCAATCTCGAAACATTCCGGCGCCTTGATATCCTCGAGATTTATTCCGCCGAAAGTCGGAGCCAGCCGGGCGACCGTCTTGATGAACTCCTGCGGATTCTTCTCGTCGATTTCGAGATCGAAAGCGTCGAGCCCTGCGAAAATCTTGAACAGCAGAGCTTTCCCTTCCATTACAGGCTTGCCGGCTTTCGCGCCGATGTCGCCGAGGCCGAGCACGGCAGTGCCGTTGGATATCACGGCCACGAGGTTGCCGCGGTTCGTATAGTCGAAAACTCTGTCGGCATCATCCTTGATTGCCAGGCAGGGATATGCCACTCCCGGTGAATAGGCCAGCGAGAGGTCGTCGGGAGTGTCGTAGGGTTTGGTCGGGATAACCTCGGTCTTTCCGGGGCGCGGATAGCGGTGATAGTCGAGAGCGCGTTGTTCGTCTGATTTCGTCATATCTGTAAAAAAAACTGTTTCGTTCACACTACTAACATATCGTCTCTCCCTATGGTTTTATTGCGTGCGTCGACAAGACGGCGCGCTGCCCGAGGTCGGGAGCGCGCCGCAGTGGGGATGCGTGCCGCTGTGTCAGCGGATGATAATTTTTGTCGTCGTGTCTCCCTGACGTTTGATGTAGATTCCGGGAGTCAGAGCTTCACCGCCCACCTGACGGCCCTGAATTGTGAAATATTCAGCGGGGGCAGCCGTATTGTCAGCGGCGATATTGCCGATGCCAGTTGTGTTGTGGTCGGTGAATTTAAACCAGTCTTTTGCCATATAGGCGGCTCTGGTGCCGTCGGGAACGTATGCGGTGGCGTTCTCGTAGGTCGTCTCGCTGAAAATCTGGGCTGTCGCGCCTGTAGTCGTTGGCGCTCCAAGCTGATAGAATCGAGGAGGTGTTGTCGGCATGAAGAACACCTTCTTTATTGCATCGCTATTGTTGAAGCAGGCTGTGGCAAATTCAGTGACGCCGCTTCCGATTGTCACTTCCTCAAGTTTCGGACACATAGATGCCGCTTCCTGGCCGATAGATGTCACCTTGTCGCCGATCACAAGTGTCTCCAGATTGTCGCAACCCTTAAAGGCGTAGTTTCCGACACTTGTGGCATTGACGGGTGTAACGGCATTCACCAGAGCATCGCAGTTCGAGAAGCAACTCTGGGGAATTTCGGTCATACCGAGCAACTCGGGAATCTCTCTGAGTTTCGTGCAGTCCTTGAAGCTGATAGTGGTCACCCAGGCCGGGATTTCGATTGTCTCAACGGCCGACCCTTCGAGAAAACCGTTGAATTTAGTGAGGGTCTCGGGAATTACGACCTCGGAGATCGGGCAGCCGGTGAAAAGGTCTTTGCTGTAGAATTCGGTAAGCCCGTTGGAAAAGACAACTTTTTTCAGGTTCGTGCAGCCGGCGAAAGCTGAAGCTCCCATCAGGGCAGCATCCTGGGAATAGGGACTGGACTCATCGTAATAACTATAGTTGTCTCCGAACTTCTGAGGAAAGGTAGAAGGAAAGGATACTGAGGTAATTGTCTGATTCCCTGCGAATGCCTTTGCGTCGATGCCGACAACGCGAATGTCCTTGCCGTTATATTGAACGGTCTCGGGAATCACGAGGTCAGTCCCCGTGTAGTCGGGATTGACCGAGACAATGCAGATATTCCCTTCCTTCGGTATTACTGTCGATACGCCGTTGTCCCATCTGGTGAAGCCTCCGATCCAGTATTCTGTTCCGTCGAAATACTGATATTTCAGACCGTCGCTTTCGAAGTAGACCGGAGTCGAAGGATCGGCGCCCAGAACCGGCAGAGAGCTGAGAAGAAATAAAGCAAGTAAAAATCTGTTCATACTATTCATTGATTAATAAAATATTACATGTAATGGCCCGTATCCCGGACAGGCGACGCAAAATTATACATTAATTTACCAATTACCCCCCCTAATTGTTAAATATGCTTAACGAAATTGTTAAACTGCGTATGAATTGTCTTTTCCTGAAAATGGTTGACAGATAAAGGTCGGTTAAGTGTGATTAAAAAACGGGGAAGGCGCGCCAATAGCGACCTCCCCCGTTTTATACTTAAAAGGGTGACTTATTTAATAAGGATCTTAATAACAGTGTTGTTGTGCTTCACAAGATAGATACCGGGGAAAAGGTCACGGCCGTTGACGCATATTCCCGAGGCGGTGTAAATCTGTGCTCCATCGGGTGCGATTATGGTGTTGCCCTCGACTCTGATACCCGAATCGGCGCCCAGGTTGTGGAGCCCCGAGTGGGAGAGCCTGACGACGGGACTGAATGAAGCCTTGGCATCGCCGCTCTTGTAAGAGGCCACCGCGGCATAGCGGTAACGACCGTCCTCAAACGGTGTGGTGTCGCTCAGGAAAGTCTCGGCGGAAGCTCCTATCGAAATCCAGTTGTCGGCATCCTCCTTTCCGGCCGGAAGTCGGTAAAGCTTGTGGCCGGCTGACGGTTCGCGCGGATAAACTATAGGCTTGCCGTCGGCATCAAGGCGGTAGCCGTAGGCGCGGAGCATGATGTGGTAGTTGTAGTTCTCGAGGGCAAAGTCAAATATGCCGAGCTGGTAGCTTTCGCCGGCATAGTAGTGCATGCCCGGCTTGAGAGGATATTCAGCGGTGATGGCTGTCGCACCTATCCCCAGGAAGCCCGAGCAGCTTATCGCCACGAGACATCCGTCGACCTTAAGAGGTTTCCTGAGCGTATAGACCGTCCAGTCGTTGTCGACGTAATCGACTCCGTAGTCTTCGTATATGATATCCTTGGAATTGGGGGTGCCGTCGGCGTTGAGTCCGAAGATAATCACGTTGAAATTGGCATGGGGTTCGTCGTCTGACACAAACCAGCGCACTTCTTCGATAACCATTGGCCCGTGATAGGCTGTACCCATGATAATTTCCCGATAGCCTTTCGGATAGCCTATATGGTCGATCGGTTTACCGTCGTCATATCCCATTTCGGGCAGCGGCTGCTGCCAGGTTACGTTGATCTCGCCGTCGGTCTGCGAGGCCTCGACATGTGACGCCGGGAGTTCTCGCTCGGTAAGAGCCGCGTCGATTGTGACATTTTCCCTTACGGTTATTGATTTGGCATAATTGTCATAATATCCGTCGGTAACGCGCAGAATATAGTCAAAGCCGTCTTCTCCGCATACATCCTTGATTTCATAGTGACCGTCTTTATCTGTGTAAACTGTGAAGTCATCATATCCTTCGACGTCGACTCTGGCACCTTCTATCGGCCCGTCGGTGGCGGCCGATCTGATTTGTCCCGAAAGAGTGTAGAGCGGAAATGTCGAGATTGTGATATCCCTGACGGCCTGTTGTGAGGCTGTCACGGTGACGGCGTTACCGGGCTTGTCGTAATATCTGTGGCAGGTTACCTCAAGGTTGTGTGCTCCGGCGGCCACACCTGTGAGAGTGTATTTGCCGTCGGCGTCAGTCAACGCATGCAGGCGCGTGCCCTCGACTCTGACATCGGCGTTTCTCACAGCCCCATTTGCATCGGAAACTTTGCCGGTGACAGTTCCTGAGGGAGCCATGACGCGGTTGAATTTCATGCGGGCTATAACATTGCTGAGTATGGGGCGATTGTCCTTTTGGTCTTCGAGCTTGCCGGCGTCATTTGTATCGGCGTAGATAGAACGGGTGATGTTGCTCTCATGGATAATGAACTCTTTGCTGTTGATAAACTCTTTGCCGAGTTTGCGTGTGCAGACTATGAGGTTGCCGCCTTTGTAGTCGTAGGGGGTGTCGAACGGGATAACAAATTCCGACTCGCCGGAGGCGAACAGAGCCTGCCCCTCGAAAACCTTGGTCATTGCTTTATATGGTTCAAACTTGCCGTCGTCAAAGTTCTCGCGGTCAGTCTCATAGAGGTAAACCTCAAACGGCTCGCTCAGGAAATCGCCGGTCATGTATGGGAAAATCGAGATAGAACCGATCTGCCCCTTTGTCATGCCGATCTCGTTGGCGTAGTAAAGGCTCTGAACCTCGCTCTCAACGCTGTAGAAATTTACCGGAAGACTCTGACTGGTTTTTACGTTGCCGGTTTCTACGGTTACAGAACTGTTGTCGACAGGGAGCGCGGATATGTAGAGAATATTGGAGCTGTCGTTGGCAGGCTCGACATCGTCGTCGGCGACAATAACGGCTTTTAGCTTGTAGGTGCCTGTCTCGGGAGCTGTCCATGAGAGAGTGACGTCGGTAGATGCTCCGGGTTGCAGCTCGACAGTTTTGGCAGTCTTCAGTATCGTGCCGTCGGTGGCGTCGGTGAGATTGACCTGAGCCTCGGGAAGAACCTGTGTTCCGCCATTGGTTACGGTGACAGTGTAGTCGTGAGCCTCGCCGGCTTTCACCTCTGTGGCCCCTTTCAGGTAGCCAGCTTTGGCGTCTTGCGGGATGGGGGTGCCGATTGCGACATCATCAACCAGAATTCCGAACGGGTTCATCATAAATTCCATAATGTCGTCGGAGAAGTGGGTGAATAGCATTCTGAAACAGCAAGTCTTGCCCGCTAACTGCGGAAGCGCAATCTCAAGCTCCTGAAAATCATCTGACGGCTTATGCTCATGCTCGCCGCCGGGCTCCATAAGATATACCTCTTTCCATGTTGCACCGAAATCATCAGTGGCAAGCAGCCGCATCCGGGGTTTGTCGGCAGGTGTCGGCTCGCCGGTAGGACCAAAGAAGTCGCGCTCATAGAGCTTATACCAGAACCTGAACACTGGCTCGGCGCCCATCTCGACATAGTGGGTCTTGAATCCTACGCCATCGGAGTTCTCGTCAAGCGTAGTGTAATATGAAGATGTCGAGAATGCGCGTGCCGATCCGTTGTGGGCGCCATAATCAGATGTGTTTACCGATCCTTTGCAAAGCGTCCACCCTTCGGGGCCTCCGCTCTCGAAATCCTCAAAAATATATCCTGTCTTTCTTGATTCCCTGACTGTGGCCGTGACCTTCAGGTTGAACTGTGCGGCCGACGGATCATTGGTCGTCACTTTAACGTATCCTGTATAATCGCCGACGGTCGAGCCGGTAAACCTGATTCGGGCTTCGTAGTATTCTCCGTCGGCCTCAGCTGTAACTTCCGGAGTCACTACCGTGATGTCGTCGCTCTGAGACTCGAATCTGACTGTCAGCGGGCTGTCGCCGAGGTTCAGAAAGTAATATGTCGCCTCACTGGCGGCATCGAGCGAGCCTTTCTCTCCCATTTCAAGGAATGTGTCGCCGTTGAACACCGGGTAGGAGCCGTTGGTTATCTTGAGATCGTCGATAACTGTGCCGTAGTTCAGATCACCTCCGGCATTACTGTGGAATGCAATGTAATAGTTGCCTGAAACAGCAGGGCTGAATGTTTCCTTGAAACGGAACCAACGGTTGTCGCGGTCTTCATCTGTGACGGCATATCTGGCTATCGGTGTGGAGCTGATATTCTGAGACGAAAGAACTGAGACTTCGAATCCTTCGGCGTTATCTCCCGAAAACATTACCGAGTAGAAGGATATGTCGTAGTCTTTGCCCGCTTCCATGGCTATGGCGGGGGAAACAGCCCATGCGTCGTGGGGAGTGCCGGATCCGAGGATGAAGGCATATTTTGTGCCGCTGGGGCCCTGTATCGGCTCGCCCTCCTTTGTTATTGTGCCAACGCGCCAGAGGTCGCCTCCGTCGCCGGGATTGGGAGTGGTAACCCAGCCCTGAGGGAAGGTGAAATCAGGATTGCCCGGGCAATCTTCGAAGTTTTCAAGATAATAACCGGGTTGGTCGATCAGGCGTAGCGGGGCCTTTCTGACTGTTGTCCTCGCGTCGAGTCCGAGCGGAGGGGTGGGCATCATGCCGAGCGGGCCTGCTGCCGCAGCCCCCAGCGCGATAAGTGCCGCGATGCTGAGCAAATGGTTTTTTCGCATCTCTGTTGTTTTTTGGGATTAGAGGTTAATTTTGTAGTTTTGTGCAAATTTATAGAAACGGCTGGCCGGCATCAAGAATCGCTCGGGAAACATGGTGTCAATTCAGGAATAGACACGTGAACACCCCAACAAATTGCGGTAAGCCAATGTATTAATTTCATGCAACGCCTTTTATTATTCATAATTGTTTCGGCGGTTTCAGCGCTGACGGGAATTGCCGGAAGCAAAGAACCGGCCGATTTCATGGGCATATATAACGCCTACAAGGAGCTTCCCTCTGAACAGCTTGCCGGGATCGGACGACGATGCCTGAACCGTAACGAGACCGACACCGCGATGGCCGTATTTACAATGCTTGCCAACCGCGGAGACGGAAACTTGAAGCCTGAAGAGCGCCAGTATATCAGCGAGGCACTGAACAGCCTCGGGATAATATCGTTTATGCGCGGCAACTATGCCGATGCCTATTCAAAGTTTTATTCCTCGACCGAATATATCGACTCGATTCACTCGCCGGCATATCTTAATCTGGCCGGCATATACTGGCTCTATGGTGACTATGCCAGAGCTTACGACGCTCTGAAAACCGAGATTGCCAAGGCTATGAAAGGGGGCAATATAATCCATGCGGGGATAGCTGTGGTCAACCTCGCCAATGTATTTCCTGCCCGAAATCTGCCTGAAAAACGCGAAGAGATTAAGAAAATGCTCAGAACGTATCTCGCCAAGGTTGCCGGAACCAGATGCGACAGCTCAAAAGCGAGCGAGATCCGCTATCAGTCGCTGATGGCCCGCGCTTTGCTTAACTCGCTCGACGGACAGCATGGCAAAGCGGCGGAAATCTATCGTGAGGCAGTTTCGAATGTCGGCGATATGCTGATACCCGACCGGGAACGTTTTTCTGTAATATTATTGCGCGGAAACGAATTCCGTTACATGGGAATGCCGGATTCGGCGCTTGCCTGTTACCATCAGGCCGAGAACATCGCTGCCGGTGGAAAATACAGGGAATTGAGCATGGAGGTCTATAAGGAGATGTCGGCAACCTATGCCGCTTTGGGCAATGATGAGCTCGCGCTGGAATATAAATACCGACATCTCGAGCTTAACGATTCTGTCTACAACCTGCGTGACTTCAATAAGATACGCGATCTTGAAGCGTCTCATCAGGCGCAGAAGTTCCAGTCGCAGCTCGATATGATCAAGGAGCGTCACGCCCTGCGCACCCGAACACTCTGGATTGTGTCGGTAGCCGGAGCGGCACTCGCGGCGTTGCTGCTCTATGTGATGTTTCAGAATCGTGTCCTGCGGCGCAAGAACCAAGACCTCTTCGACATGAATCTCGAGGTCATGGAGCAGTCGCGGGCCGAGGCTGTTCCGCAGCTGGTATCGCCTGCGCCCGCAGTTGCAGCCGGCGATGGCGCGATCCCTCAGAAGTATGCCGGGGCTTCCCTTACCGATGATAGAAAGCGGCAGCTTGAAACCGATATACAGAGGGCTATGGCCGACGAGACAAATTTTTGCCGGGAAGGCTTTACGCTCGACACACTTGCCGAACTATGCGGCACCAACACTAAATATGTCAGTCAGGTGCTCAACGAGAAGATGGGAAAGACATTCCCGCAGTATCTCAACGAACTCAGGGTTGATGTGGCGCGCCGTCGGATGGTCGATTTTGAGCATTACGGCCACCTGACTCTTGAGGCGATTGTGGCTGGAGTGGGTTTCAAGTCGCGCTCGACTTTTTCCAAGACTTTCAAGAGCCTGACCGGACTCACTCCGTCGGAATTCCAGAAAATGGCCCGGGAGAGAGGCGGTTAAGCGTGCCGTATAAATAAGGACTGTGAGGACGTCAGCGGATGCCGAGCAACTTGTGGAGCTGGATCGACAGCTTCCAGCGCGGGTTGCGCCTGATATAGTCGATACAGGCTGCGAGATTGCGCTCGTTGTAGACGGCGTCGTTGCGGTCGCAGGGCTGTAGATAGTAACACTGATCGTCAGTGGCGCGGACTCCGGCAAGGCGGTCGATATGGTCGGTGTGGTTCATGTCGAACACAACCTTCAGCTCGTCGATGCGCTGTATCTCGGGAATCATGCCGAATTTAGGCGATACGGTTATCCAGTCGATATGCGCGGCCACGTTATCGGCGAGGCGAACCGTTCCGTTGGTTTCGATATGGATGATCTTGCCCGCGCGTTTGAGCTGTCCGAGCAGTGGGGCGGTGAGCTGTAGGGCAGGTTCTCCGCCGGTCAGGATTACGTGCTCCGACGGAAATTCCCCGACGCAGCCGACAATTTCGGCTTCGGTCATCTCCCGGCCCGACTGATGGGCGGTATCGCAGAAGTCACAGTGCAGATTGCATCCCGAGAAGCGCACGAACGTGGCCGGAGTGCCTGCGAAGCGCCCCTCTCCCTGAAGCGAATAGAATATCTCGTTTACTGTCATAGAGCCGGCCCGTTGAAGGAGTCGTCGACATAGACAGCGATGTTCCCCTCGCTTTCCTGAACCGATGCTTTGTAGCATTGAGGAATCTGGCCGACAACCCATCGGGCTATGTTTTCGGCCGTCGGGTTGAACGGCAGCACGTCGTTGAGATGGCGGTGGTCGAGCGCCCCGTGAATCAGGTCTTTAATATGTTTGAAGTCGCAGACCATGCCGTCGGCATTGAGTTCCCGGGCGGCGCAGTAAACCGTGATGACCCAATTGTGGCCATGGGTGTTGGCGCACTTGCTTTCGTATGACAGCTCGAGCCTGTGCGACCCCGAGATTTCCATGCGTTTGACGACGTAGTACATAATGCTGATTTCTTTTTGACCCCGCAAAGTTACAACAAAATCCGCAATATTACTGATTCGTGACGGCGGGGGCTTTCAGCTTTATCGATTCGATGTAGGAGGTTTGAGGTGTGCAGTTCTCGATTCTGATGTTCTCGAGCCAGTCGGCGAGGGCTTTGCGGGCGGTAGCGACGTCGGGACGGGCTTCGCGGATCTCTTTGTAGGTGCCGCGCGGAGCCTCGGCGAAGTTCACGATGATTTCCCAGTTCTCTGGGCGCGTGATAGCTGCCATACATGATTTGTCAACCTTTTTATAGGGCCAGAACGTATAGCCGATATTATTGCTCTCGAGTGTCTCGCAGAAGCGGCGCTGCCATTGGTCGGTGTTATGGCCGATCTCACCCATATACATCGGAAGGTTGACCTTGTCGCGGAACTCGATGAAATTCCCGATCGCCTCGGGAGTGGGATCGCCGCCGTAGCGGTGGCAGGTATACATCAGCTTGTCGTCGTAGGTCGAATCGGTGAAGGGCTTGAAGTTGCCGTTCCACTGTGAGCCGCCGAGCAGTATGATGTGGTTTGTGTCGACCGCACGGATAGCCTTTACGGCGCGTTTGTGGAGCGGTTCAAGGCGGGCGTTGAGTTCCTCGACATTGTCGAAATACGGAGCTATAGGTTCGTTGATAAGCTCATAGCCTAAAATTACAGGCTCGTCTTTATAGCGCCGGGCTATCTTCTGCCAGATGTCACAGAAGAGCTGCTGAAGCTTTTCGCTTTCGAAAAGCCATGGATATCCGTAGCTGTCGTCGATATTGTCGCCTGTCTGGCCGCCGGGCGCGTCGTGCATATCGAGAATGAGATGGAGTCCGTTGTCGCGACACCATCCCACTACGCTGTCAATGCGCGCGAACCCGTCCTGCCGGGCCGTAAGGCCCATGTAGTCTTCGTCGGTGAAGAGCTTGTAGTGGAACGGCAGGCGGATTGTGTTGGCGCCTGTCGAGGCGATGAACTCGATGTCTTTGCGCGTGATATAGTTGTCTTTGAACTGCTGCCAGAATTCGGCGGCATATTCCTCGCCGGCAAGCTGGCAAAGCATCTCGTTGATAAAACGTGGCGAGTTGGTTCGCTGGAAGCCGAACATATAGCCCTCGGGGTTGAGCCAGTTGCCGAGGTTCGTACCGCGGATGTAGAGCTTCGATCCGTCAGGCTTGATGAGATCGGGCCCCTTGATTTCTACAAACTTGCCAGCTTCGGCGTGCGGAACGGCCGCAAAAAGAGCCGCGGCGACCATAACTAAAGAAAATAAGCGTTTGATTTTCATGTTGGAAAAAGTTGACTGACTGTTGATGCTGTAAAGATACGAAATAATTTTTAACTTTGCTGCTCCTAATTCTTTAGGTTATGCCAGAAATCATTAAAACAACCGGCGATTATAAGAGGCTGCTGTCATATCAGAAAGCCGATGTGATCTACCGGATCACGTTTTTCTTCTGTCGCGCCTTCTTCGAAAAGGGGGATTGCACGGTCGACCAGATGATTCAGGCAGCTCAAGAGGCTTGAGGCTGATTTTATCAACGAAGGAGGCTTCTCAGAGAGAATGACGGCAGCCCGAAGAGCAAAGAGAAAATATTGAAAAAATAAAATCCTTAAAGTCTTTAAGGTCATTAAGGACTTTAAAGACCTTAAAACCAGTTTAGATGAAATATTTGAAATTTCTATGGCTGCCGCTCCTGTTATTGCTCTGGAGCTGCCACGACGAGGAACCGGCGCTCCCCTCAGATAGCTACGAAGGCGCCTATTCGTCGTTCACCCTCGGCGATGAAGGCCGTGGCCTCTTCGAGGGAAAGATCATTATCAGATTACTCGCCGGCGACGGCACGGAATTTACCCGCGAAGCCGACCGGTCGCAGGTGAAATTGTCGGTCGGCCTCAGAGAGGGTGTCTACCGCCTGCTGTCGGCCACGTTGTCGGCGCCCGACAGCGACGACGGTGCTGAGTTCGGACTCGGTAGCCGTATCCGTGTCGACAAAGACGGCATCGCCGTTATCGACAATTACAACCGTCGCCTCGGCTGCGCCGGTTCAGGCACGAAAGATGACCCTCTGATCATATCGAGTTCTTCGCATCTTTTCAATCTGATGATGGCCGTCAACGACTACGACTATAACAAGTTCATCACTTCGGAGACCTATTTCGAACAGGTCTGCGATATCGACATGAAGTCGATGTCGCGCAGCTGCGATGCCGAATACGGCTGGATGCCGATAGGAGCCGACACGAACACCCCCTTCCGTGGCGTCTATCAGGGAGGCGGCCACGCTGTCAAAAATCTGATTGTCAAGCGCCCTCATACTGCCGGAGTGGGCCTGTTCGGCTTCCTTTATAACGCCTCTGTCGACGGCCTGAACATGCAGAAGTGCAGTGTCGAGGGGCAGTTTGCCGCCGGAACGATTGCCGGAGCGTCGATCAACTCGGGCGGCAATATCAGGGGCACAGCCACTATCACAAACTGCAATCTGACTGATTGCACTGTCAGCGGCCCCGAGACGAGCGCCATGCTCGGGGGTGTGCTCGGCGCCATCGATATGCACTCGAAGGCTCTCGTGGCCGACTGCTCTATGTCGGGCGGTTCGGTCGGGGGAGGAATGTCGGTCGGCGGAATCTGTGGCGGCGCGGGAATATACTCGATGCTGATGGTGTCGGGCTGCGAGAACCGCACGACTGTCAGGAGTGTAGAGTCGGGCGCCGGCGGAATTGTCGGTAGCGCCGACACTCTGATGGTTGTCAGCTCGCGTAACTTCGCCAATATCGAAGGCCCGCGTTCGGCCGGTAAGAACAGCGCCGGAATCGGCGTCGGAGGTATCGCCGGAGGAACAGGCTTTTCCTGGATTACGAGCTCGACGAACTCAGGCACCGTCTCGGGATATGAAGGGGTCGGCGGCATTGTCGGCAGCACCCGTGTGAAAGGCAGCGAAAGCGAGGCTTTCCTATATAACCAGACTCTGTTGCGCTATTGCACCAACACAGGCGACGTCAGCGGCACCCGCTTTGTCGGCGGAGCCGTCGGTGAGGCTCAGGCCGGCGGCTTTTCGGTCAGCAACAGTGCCCGCGTCAGTGGAACAGCATATGTCGGCGGCATCGTCGGCGGTTCGTCGCTTGCCGTGGTTCACAATGCCGTGAATAGCGGCGCCGTCAGCGCCGACAACTGCGTCGGCGGCATCGTCGGCAAATGCACGTGGGGCTCGCTTGCCATCAGTCAGAACGCCGGTAGTGTGACTTCTACAAAAGGAATTTCCGGCGGTATCATAGGCCGCGCCGGCAATAACACAGTGATACATTACTGCGGCAACTTCGGCGAGGTTGTCAGCAACAGCGGCCTGACCGGCGGTATCGTCGGCGACATCGGCGACCCGCGCAAGTGGACGGGGCTCGACATTGCCGAATGTGTCATAGGCTCGGCCGAGTGTGTCATGGCTTTTGTCGGCCCTGTGCTGGCTGTGGCCGAGGGCGCCGTCGAGATGGCCCATGCCGTCGAGGTCGCCATCAAAATCGTCGAGGCGGGCGCCGAACTGGCGCTACAGGGGGCCGACTACTGTCTCGTCGGCTTCAGTATCGACGAAATCCTTAATCCCGAGGCCGAAGCCGAGCTTGAGGCGAGCATGAAGGCCGGAGCCGAACAGGCCAACGCCGAGAACGTCGATGCCCTTAACAAAGTGCGCGCCGCGCTGACGGTCGAACTGCCCGACGTCTTTGCCTGCGATATGACAGAACCCTACAGCTTGAATGTTCGCAACCTTGTCGACTGGTATGGTGTCGAGGGCAACGACGAGAGCTTCAATGACGTCATCAACGAGAAGCGCGAGGCGCGCGCCGGCGAGCTCGAAGAGATCGCCCATGCGAGCGAGGTAAAACATACGGTCATAGCCGGCGTCGCCGTAGTGGCAAGCTCGATAGCCTTCGTGGCGGGCGAAATTGCCACGGGAGGTGCCGCTACGGCTCTGCTCGTGGCCGGTTCGTGTGCGGCCGTTGTCGGCGGAGTCAATGCTATTGTCAAGAGCTGTAGCAAGTTCGAGAAGAATGCCGTTATTATCTCGCAGTGTGTCAACGCGCGCCGCGTGTCGTCTGACGGCGGCCACTTCGGCCCGATAGCCGGACGTCTCTGCGACGGCAGTATCGCCTATGACTGTCTCAACACCTCGCCGCAGGCCGGTGCGCTCGACTTTGCCGCCGAACTCAACAAACAGTGCCGCATAAGCCGGTGTATAAATCTCACGCCGCGCACCGATTACGGCTGTTCCGACTATGTCGGCGGCTGCGCCTACTATGCGTCGAAGCAGAACGTCGGCTATTTCATCAACGACGGCTCCTTCTTCCTTTCACTCGGCTCTTTCACCAGCCACAACGACCTCCACATGATGGATTTCAGCGTAGGCGACGGCCAGACCTGGCAATACGGCCCGAAATTCCCTTATCCCAACAAATCTGAAATGCAGAAATAAACCGATATGAAAACCCTGAAAACCTGTCTGCTGCTTCTGACGCTGATTTTGCTCAACAGTTGCGCCGATGAAATGGACATCCGTTCCGACGGACGTCTCGAAACCGATGGCGACAGCCGTGTTTCCGTGCTCCACCTCGGAAGCCGCGGTATTATGAACTTCGCCGGACTCGATAATGTCGGGTTCAGGCTCGAGAATCCGCGCGACCGCGTAAGTCTCAGCTTCGGCGGGTCGCTGAAGTTCGACAAGACGATCAGTGTGCTCGACTCCCCCTCGGCGTTGGTGTGCCGTATCGCCATTGGTGAAACCGATATCCCCGACGGCGAATATTATCTCACGGTAAGCGGCGATGACCTGCCTGAGATTGCCCTCCGGCGCGTTTCTTTCAAAGGAAATGTCGGCCGCGAGGTCAAGTCCGAGCCTATGAGCTACGACGACCTTGAAGGTGCCGGAACAGAATCTGACCCCTATCTCATCAACGACGACGGCGATTTCCTGACTCTTCTATGGTATCTCGAAGATGATCCCGACCACGCCTACGGTAAATATTTCCGTCAGACAGCCTCGTTCGACGTTCCGCGCCGCTCGCAGATGATCGACGGCCGCGTATGGCTTCCCGCTACTTTTTCGGGCATCTACGACGGTGGGGGCAACGAACTGCGCAACCTGACCTATCAGGGCGCGTCAGACCCGGCGGCCGACAGTGGCATAGGTCTTTTCAAGGAGATTTATTCGGCCACGGTCAGCAATCTGACTTTCTCCAATGCCCTGCTGATTAATACCGCCGACAATGTCGGAATAATCGCAGGCAGCAGCGAGGGGACAACCCTGTTCGAGAATATCACCCTCGGCGGCTCGATAACTTCGTCGGGCAGCAATGTCGGCGGTCTCACAGGCCGTTCCTCAGGATCGCTGACTCTGAAGAATATAACCGTCAGCTCGCTGGTTGTCAACGGCAGCGAGTCGACCGGCTCGAAAGTCGGTCTGCTCGTGGGTTCTCATTCCGGTGAGTCTTTTCAGGCCGAGAATGTGTCGACTCCCGACCATATTTTCTCTGTGACCGGCCACGACCGCGTAGGTGGCATCGTCGGCGACCTCGATCTTACCGGCAGCATGAAGCTCGCCCGCATAACCCTCGAACACAGTGTCGACGCCGAAAGCAACACAACCAAGGTCGTCTACGGCACCGACAAGTATATCGGCGGTCTGATCGGCTTCGTCAACTCCACCGGCAGTTCGGAGCTCACCGGCGTGACCATAAAGGCGCCCGTGCGCGGCGGCGGAGATGTCGGCGCTCTTGCGGGGCATACCTATGTCAACCGGCTTTCGGTCTCGTCGGTGACTCTCGCTTCCGTGGTGATGGGCAATGCCACCGTCGGCGGATTCTTCGGCTATCTCGGCTTCGGAGTCAATGATGCCGAGATGACTTTCGACGCAGCCGCGGGCGCTGTGCGCTATGTCGTCAAGTCGTCGGCCGACGCCGGAGTGTCGGGCGACCGCTATGTCGGCGGCATCGTCGGCTATTTCGATTCCGACCGTGGAAAGATGGTCATGAACGGGCGTGTCGAGATCGCCGTCAATGTCAAAGGTCGCGAAGATGTCGGCGGAGTCTTCGGCTATGCCTCGAAGCTCGCCGACTTCAATCCCTACGGTGTCAACTTCTCGTCGACGACAATGCGCGTCGAGGCTTCGGAGAACAATGCCGGCGGAATTGTCGGCAACGTGGCGTCAGGTTCGATACTGGGTACGCTGAAGATTGAGCCGGTGAAGAAGCTTCCCTCGGCCAAAGATATGACCTCATGCTACAGCGGTGTAGTCACCTCTGCCGGAACGGCCGGAGGCGTCGCCGGATTCTGCAACGGAACGATCAAAGGAGTTTCGTCGGCTGCCTCGGTGACATCGACAGGTGTCGACGCCGGCGGCATCGTCGGTAACTTCAAGGGAACGCTGACCGCCTGCGCCTTCACCGGAAAGGTCAGCGCCGCAGTGTCGGGCGGCGGAATCTTCGGCATCGGTGTCGGCGGCGATGTCTATGTCAGCGACTGTGTGAATTTCGCCGACGTCAATGCCGGAGACCATGCCGGCGGCATCGGCGGCTACACGCGCAGCGGCATCTTCCACAACCTCCTTATAACGCGCTGCTATAACTACGGTCATATAACCGGCGCAGCTGCCGGAGGAATCGGCTGTTATATCACCAGCGAGAATTCCTCGGTACGCAACAGTTATTTCGACATAACAGAGTGCGGCAACTCAGGCCATGTCGAGGGTACAGGCAGCGACGACCACTCGGTAGGAGGCATCGTGGCCACGATGTGTAACAATTCGGCCCGCGTAACCTCATGCGCCAATCACGGCCTGGTTTCCGGCGCGGCCCAGTATTCCGTAGGCGGCGTTATCGGCGATTTCGGCACGCGCAGCGGAACGAATTTCGGCAAGGTGACCCAGTCGATGAACACGGCCACGGTAAAGGCTTCGGTCTCGTCGACCCGCATCGGCGGCATTGTCGGTCATCTCCATTCCGGCGACCTCAGGTACGACAGCGAGATAACCGACTGCTGCAACACCGGCGAGCTCCCGTCAGACCAGAAAGACGACACCGGCGGAATACTCGGATATGCGGCCAACTACACCAACATCTACCGCACCTTCAACCGGGGCAAGGTATCTCACGGAAATGCCGCCATAGGAACTCACCATTCAGGTTCGCTCTTCCACCACAGCAACAATTACTATCTCGCCGGAACGGGCAAGAGCTGGCCCTCGTCGACCGAAGTCAGCGCCGACCGTGTCGGCGACTGGTCGGTCTACAAAGACTTCGATTTCGTCAACGTCTGGGCGATACATACCAACGGCCCCGAGCTCCGCAACTGCCCTTTCAAATAAAAATTAAAGTCCTTAAGGTCTTTAAGGACTTTAAGGACTTGATTTTAGGCTCTTGTGAGGCCTTAAAGGTTGATGCTCGCTTGCCCTGAGGTCGAGCGCGACACCGACCGGCAGTCGGTGCGGCCGGCGGAGATCCGGCTCTGGCCCGAGGCGTCGGCGCTGATGGCGTTGGCCTTGCAGCTGGCAATGCTGATGCCGGCCTGTCCGCTTGTGTCGAGATTGACAGCGGTAGCCGTCAGGAAGCCGAGGTGGGCGCCTGCCTGGCCTGAGCAATCTATAGTGACATTCTTCGAAACGGCGTCATTGCATCGGAACGAAGCCTGCCCCGACAGGTCGATTGTCAGTTGGCCGACTTTGAAGTTGTCGTTGACTTTCACTCCTGATTGACCCGAAACATCGAAGATGAGCCGTTTGCCGAACGACGATCCGCTGATGTTGAACGACGACTGGCCGCTGGCCGAGACTCTGTTGAGAACCGGCATAGTGACCGTGACTTTCACTTTCGAATGGTTGTTGTAGCGGCGGTTAAAGAAGCTGTTGTCCCTGTCGTCCCATTTGACGAGCAGTCTCTCGCCTTTTCTGAGCAGTTTTATGTATTGGAAGGCGTCGTCGGGAGCATACACCGCCACGGCGAAGCTGCCGCCGGTTTTTATGTCGACTTCGAACTGGTGGCCGGCGTCGACTTCGGTGAAGCCTGTTACGTTGAAGGTCTTCTTTACGGAGCTGCTTTCATTCTCAACGGCGTTTGCCTTAGTCGAACAGGCTGTGCCGAACAATCCTGACATGGCCAGCAGAGCGGCCGAGGCAATAGTGGCGAATTTTTTCATTGTCGGTTGGGTTTTATTAGTTGTCTTATATAGATGACGCAAAAATAACGGAATTGTGACAATATTCCCTATATTTTAACAATTAAAGCGACTACGGCGCGCCCCGGAGGGCACGCCGTCGCGATGAATATAAATGAACGATGGGTTATTTCTTAAGCCACTTGTCGAGCCAGCGGAAGAATACGCGCTGCCAGAGGATAGCGTTCTGGGGCTTGAGAATCCAGTGGTTTTCGTCGGGGAAGATGAGCATCTCGGCGGGCACACCGCGGAGTTTGGCGGCGTTGAAGGCCATCTCGCCCTGCGACGAGAGGATGCGGTAGTCGAGCTCTCCGTGGGTAATCAGGATCGGGGTGTCCCATTTGTCGACAAAGCGGTGGGGCGAGGTGGCGAAGGTTGCCTGAGCCACGGGGTTTTCCTTGTCCCAGTAGGCGCCTCCCATATCCCAGTTTGCGAACCACATCTCTTCGGTCTCGAGATACTGAGTCTCGATGTTGAAGATTCCGGCGTGGGCGATGAAGCAGGCGAAGCGCTTGTCGTGGTGGCCGGCGAGCCAGTATACCGAGAAGCCGCCGTAGCTGGCGCCGACAGCGCCGATATGGTCGGCGTCGACATATTCCTTACGCTTGGCGTAGTCGACAGCCGAGAAGTAGTCGCGCATGTTCTGGCCGCCGTAGTCGCCGCTGATCTGTGCGTTCCATTCCGTGCCGAAGCCGGGGAGACCGCGGCGGTTCGGGGCGATGACGACGTAGCCGTTAGAGGCCATGAGGGCGAAGTTCCAGCGGTAGCTCCAGAACTGGCTGACAGCCTGCTGCGGGCCGCCCTGACAGTAGAGGATAGCGGGATATTTCCTGGTGGCGTCGAAGTTGGGCGGGAGAACCATCCAGACGAGCATCTTCTTGCCGTCGGTTGTCGGAACCATGCACTTCTCGACGGTCGGCATCTTCAGCGACGACAGCAGCTGGGTGTTGACGTCGGTCAGCTGATAGACGCGCTTGTCGTTGACAACGAAGATTTCGTTGGGGGCCATCATCCAGTGGCGAAGGGCAACGACGCTCTTGCCGACGGGGGCCAGCGAGGCATAGTCGCAGAAGTCGTCGTTGATTGTCTTGACCTCGTGGCTTTTCACGTTGATCGAGAAGATGGGGGTCAGACCGTCTTTCGGGGCGAGGAAGTAGATCGAGCGTCCGTCGGGGTTCCATGCGATGGCGTCGGCGGTATAGTCCCAGTCGGCGGTGAGGTCGGTGCGGGTGCCTGAGGCGAGATCCATCATGAAAATACGGTTCTTGTCGCTCTCATATCCGTCGTGTTCCATCGACAGCCATGCCAGCGATTTTCCGTCGGGAGAGAAGGCGGGGTTGGTGTCGTAGCCCATCATGCCTTCGGTCAGATTGCGCGTTGTCCGGGCGGCGATGTTGTAGAGATAGAGGTCGGAGTTTGTCGACACGGCATACTCCTTGCCGGTTTTCTTGCGCGAGGTGTAGACGAGGCTCTCGCTGTCGGGCGACCATGCGAACGACTCCACTCCGCCGAAGGGCTTCATGGGCGATTCGTAAGGCTCGTCTTTCATTATGTCTACGATGTTGACGACCTCGCTGCCGGTGAAGTCGGCGAGGAAGGGGTGGGGCACTTCGGTGACCCATTCGTCCCAGTGTTTATACATAAGGTCGTCGATGATGCGGCCCGTTGCCTGAGGCAGGTCGGGATAGGCGTCGGCGGCTGTGCGGCCGTATTTGACGTTGCTGACCATGACAACGCGCTTAGAGTTGGGGCTGAAAACGAAGCCCGAGATTCCTTTCTCGATATGGCTCACCTGAACGCGGTTCTGGCCGTCGGCATCCATGACCCAAAGCTGTCCGACCTTGTTTTCGTCGGGATAGATGAAGGCGATGCGGCGTCCTCCGTCGATCCAGCGGGCATTGCTTTCGCTGGCGGGAGTGCGGGTGAGGCGGATCGACCGACCTGCTTCCTTGAGATCGATGAGGTAGAGGTCGTTGTTGCTCTTGTTCTGCTCGACGCTCTCGTAAGAGACGCCGTAGAGCACTTTCGAGCCGTCGGGCGATACCTGCGGGTCGCTGACGCGGCCGAGGGCCTCCAGTGCCTCGATGTTGAAGATTCCGTCGGCTGGAGCTGTGAAGGCCGGCTTGTCGATCAGGGGGGCGTTCTCAGCTGCCGTGGCGCCGAGGGCTGTGGCAATCATTGTCGTTGCCATTGCTAATTGTTTGAACATGGTGTAGATAGGTCGTGAATTTTATTTGATGAGATATTGCGATGAAATCGACTCGCACTGGTGGACACGACGGATAGTGTCGGCAAAGAGCGGAGCAACCGAGAGGATTGTGGCTTTCGGATTCTCGCGGTGGTAGGGGATCGAGTTGGTGAAGATGATCTCGGTCAGCGAACTGTCGAGAACGCGCTGGGTGGCGGGGTCGCTCATGACGGCGTGGCTGCAGAGGGCACGCACGCTTTTGGCGCCGTTCTCCATCATGAGGTCGGCGGCTTTGGTGATTGTGCCGGCGGTGTCGACCATGTCGTCGATGAGGATAACGTTCTTGTCCTTGACGTCGCCGATGACGGTCATCTTCTCGACTACGTTGGCTTTGGCGCGCTGTTTGTGACAGAGAACAAGAGGTACGTTGAGATATTTGGCGTAGGAGTTCGAACGCTTTGCGCCGCCGACGTCGGGGGTGGCGATGACGAGGTCGGGGAGGTTGAGGTTCTGAATATAGGGAATGAAGACATTCGATGCGTAGAGGTGGTCTACGGGAACATCGAAGAAGCCCTGGATCTGGTCGGCGTGGAGATCCATGGTGATGAGGCGGTCGACTCCGGCAACGCTCAGAAGGTTGGCGACGAGCTTGGCGGCGATCGAAACGCGCGGTTTGTCTTTGCGGTCCTGACGGGCCCATCCGAAATAGGGCATTACGGCGATGACGGTGCGGGCGCTGGCGCGGCGGGCTGCGTCGATCATCAGAAGAAGCTCCATGAGGTTGTCGGAGTTGGCGAAGGTCGACTGGACGAGATAGACGTCGCGGCCGCGGATA
>OHAT01000374.1_pt1 | contig 47511 bp, 54 predicted proteins | sample 1577141 | NCBI WGS metagenome assembly OHAT01 (sample SAMEA3541578, study PRJEB24748) | human gut metagenome | biome: human gut; feature: human-associated habitat; material: faeces | place: China | collected 2012 | reverse complement strand
ATAAACGAAAACTTAAAATCACATGAGAAGTAGAGGTAATAACGGATCGGAATTGCATAGGTTGAAAACCATGCAAGAGAATTATGATCAACAGATGTTTCTAAGGTTATATAAAGTATGTAAGCCAGTGATTAGAAACCTTACTAAACAAATTGATTACAAAAGGTATAATCTTACTCCAGATATTATATCTTCTTATTTCTGGGATAAGATGTTATATGTATTCAATAAATACTATGGTACTTGTTCGGAAGAACATTTAAAAGCAAGGATTCTTGCTTCACTCAGTACATTTAAGAATAAATTACTTCGTTCGGCATACGGAGAACAAGCTGAGTATAATCAATCCCTATTTAAGTTAGATGATTTATTCGACAATGATAAAGAGTTAGAGGACGACAGTGAAGAAGAGAAAGCTAAATCTGAAATGCTTGAGATGATGTATTCATATATGAAAGATCATTTATCTATTGATGCTTACATGGTATTCGAGGTATTACTTACTCCTCCCCCCTATATTAAAGAAAGGATTAAAGATAGTGGAAGAATTACTAACTTGTTATTAGTAGAATTCTTTGATATGCCTAAAACTAACTCTTCAGTTAAATATATATCAGAATTAAGATCAGATATTCAATATTGGGAAGACAGAGCTAAAGAAGAACTTAAGTATTAACACAAAAAAGAAGGAGATATTTCCCAACATCTCCTTCTCCCTAACACATGAGTTTTAAGCTAAAAATAAAATGCGCAACATCAAAAAGTTTTTCAATTTTATTATATATTATAGTTTTATGATATAAGCTAGTATGTAATATCCTGGTTCTATATTTATAGAATTCTGAGCAGAATTATTGACTTCTGAAGTAGATTCGAGATATCTTGCCCAAACTGGATTATCCATGGATCTATTTTTGGGATTTACAGCTTGACCTATATTTTCATATTTAACATTACCCGGACCACCACCATCAGGAGCATGATCAAGAAAGAAATAATCTCGGTATGGGTGAGTATGTTTAGGTAATTGATTAGAGTTAAGAGTAACCTTACCCTCAGAGTTACCTCCAGTTTCCCCAATAGTGCCATTACTGGGTCCCCATCCTTTAACGAACCTTCCGATAAGGTTAGGTCTACCGTCTATACCATCACATAAAGCCCAACCTTCTGGAGGAGTAGTACCTGACCAAAGCATAATGGCTCCTTGAGGTATAATCTTAGCAGATTGATCTATACTTCCCTTATAAGATTCGAATAAGTAATCAATGTACTGTTTAATGTTTTCATAATCATTTGGGATACCAGACAATAAATTCTCTAATCTCTTTACTGATTTGTTAACCAATCCCCTATAAGCAGAAGTAAAGGGTAAAGGCTGTGGGAATACTCCACCATAGGGAACTATAGAATAATCCTCTACGGTGTTAGTGTTAGTATCGGTACCTGAGCCATAGATTCCAATAAGTACCATAGAATCTTTAGAGTTCTTATATCTAGTACAGTTTGCCTCTACTTGCTTAAGCAAGTAAGTAAAATTCATTTGAGAATTTATATAGGGGTCTCTCCCATTAATATCCCATTCATGAGCATTATCAGCTATGGGGTAATAGGGGTTAAGTGACTTCTTGTATAAGGTATACAAAGATTCATTACCTTCTGACCAATATGCTACAAAGTTAACTGGGTTTTCAATTGGCTCAGTAACTTCATCATGTACTGCAAAGAGAAATACATCATCAGTTACACCCTTATTTCCCTCAATGGGTATATTACCTATTTCTTTTTCGTCTGAAATAAATATATACCCATCTCTTGAAATACATCCGAACCATATATCGGGTAATTCTCCATCATTCACATTTTTCTTAATATATCTAGCATTAATACGATCGAGTATATCATTCTTGAAGAAAGAATCATCATTACCTTGTGATTGTACCTTGAGAGTATTACCGTCTACAGTAACAGAACCAAATCCACAGAAAGGGCCTGCCCCAATTGGGCAAGCTATACCTTCTGCTACATCCTTAGATTTAATAAGGCTTTCGAATTGAAAATAGGTTTTCATATACTTTTGTTTTCTTTGTGAATTTTAACTTGATTTCTGATATCGGAAAAGGCTTCCCCGAAGTCTTTGAATTTAAAGGTTATAAGTAACCATAGTAATTTCCAAATACTATACTTTTTATCAATTCCATGTAAGGTACAGATATGATCATAAATAGAATCCAACTCAAAGCAATAACAAAGTATCATTACCGATATGGCTACGATTATAGGATCCAAGCCATAGGGTTCTCCTATGGCTTTTCCCAGTACTGCTCCCAAAGAGATATAACAAATATAATCGATTATCTTATTGAGAGTTCTTCTACCAGCTCTGGACTTCCTTACATTTACATTCAAATACTTAGAAGCTCTTATCCCAAACCATAAATCCGAAACTATTAACATGAACCCTAATAGGATCATCCATCTTAAATCGAAAACGATCTGGGTACATTCTACGAAAATTGTAGTAAATAGAGTTTTTGCAAGTGAATTCATAGCGTGAGAAGTTATTACTATATTATATTCCATTGTTGACTTTCTCCTGTATTAATATTAACTTGTTTATTTTCCAAATCTGAAGCTTCCCAGATAATTTCTACAGGAGTTACCTGGAATTCTATACCTACCTGATAAGTAACTTTTACATCCTTCTTATTAGCTGCCATAAAGGTATACTCTCCGGCTTTTGAAGTTTCAAAAGTATACGGAGAAGGATGTAATTCCTCTGACCCCTCTAACTGTATACTGGTATCAAAGTTATCATGGTTAGAAGTACAAGTTATTATGGTACTTACAGAATCTACCTCTGGAGTAAGAGTATCCATTTCTTTAGAAGCTTTAATCTCTACAGTCAATGGGAAATCTTTTACAGTCAACTTAGCTGATATTAAGAAGTATTCCGAGAAGAAAATATACTTACCAGCTTCTTTTAATTCGATAATCTCTCCAGTGTTTACTTTATAGGTTTCTCCTGTTTGATCACAGGTTACTGTATTATTCTCTTCCATATCGAAGTTTGCCCTTAATTCAAACCTTGCTACTGATTTATTATCGACTAACTGATAACTAGCTTCGGATTTATCAACTGGATCCAATCCCAAATCATTGTTGAAATAATCTGGTGTCCAAGGAGAAGTACCGTCTGGGTTAGTTTCCTTTACATTCTCTGGTTCAATGTATAGGTTATACTTAAGAGGCCTTACATAGGGGTTAACTTCCCAAATTACAAATACTTCTGGATCTCCTTTACATACTGCCTTATATTCTCCAGTATTTATACAAGTGAAAGTATAAGTGAATTTAGTATACTGATCATCTTCAGCTTTTTCCATTGTAATAGTATCAATTAGCATACCATTCCAGTATATATCTAATTGATTATTTATATACTTACTGTCATCTTCTTTTGGAGAAACTAGAAGAGTTAAATCAGCATAAGCTTCTTCCTTGGCATTCAGTTCCAAAGTACCCGGGCCTTGCAAAGTATACTGATAATAAGTGGATATTTGAGTTACCAAGAATTTACCGAGATTACCGCTTTGAGTTGTATCCAGAGTACAGATGAAAGTAAATAACTTAAAGGAATCGGCTGTAAAAATATCTCCATTATTATACACCCTACCAGGATTACCCTGCTCATAACATTGGAGATCTGGAGTACCGTATAAATCTGAGATAGTTAGCTTAGTCTGAGCTTTAGCTAGATCTTGGATATCTACTCTAGCAGCTTCTGGATTACATACTACAGTATATAGATTCTCTTGTTTTGAAACAATAACTGTAACCGTATAGTTTGAATGGTCTACTATCTCAAAAATGTAAGATCCAGGTTCTGAGAATGACCAAGATTGTCCAGAAGGCTTAGTTTCTCCTGTACCTTTCCTTCTCACTACTAATTCAGTTTCTGTACCACCTTGGACTACAGAGGCCTTTATTACAGTAGAAGGATTTAAGTTTTCTGGAGTAATCCTAAGAGTTTTAGGATTAGCAGAAATTCTATAAGTAGGTAAATTACTACCAGAACCCACTACGATAGAAGTAATTATCTCAGGATTAGCCACACTTCTAAAATAATAGATACCTGGAACTGGGGCAATATAAATACTTTCGTTATCATGCCTTTTGTATCCCCATAGATTATCAGGATCTGATTCTTCTTTTTTATACATTACCTGATACCTTAAATCAGCTTCAGGCCAATCTGAGGTTACTGTAACTCGAATGGGTACTTTATTATTGGATCCCAGTATAATAGAATTAACCTTGGGATCTACAAATTCAGCAAATATAATATACTCATCGATAAATCTAAACCCATAATCTACGATGGTAGCAGATACATTGAAAGGTTTAAACCTATTGATGATATTCTCTACTCCCTTTCTAAAAGAGAAAAATCCACTTTGGTATTTATCAGTATATGGATGACCAGTAACTTTAAACTTTACTGGTATACATTGGGTACACTGAAAAGAATTATCAAAAGTACCCTTATCGAAATACACTGCTTGATCAAATCTTGGTTTAGATTCTTCTGGATTAATCCAACCATTGTAATCCTCTTCTTTAGTAGGGTCATACATTTCGCATCGGATACCATACATTCGGAAGATTATCTCGAAAAAGCTTTGACTACCTCGGATCTTTAAAAGGGATATAGAATACCCTAATACTCTTCTTACTTGTTCTGAAGTTAACGAGAAAGGTCCAGACTTTGGTATAACCCAAGTTCTGGATAACATTTCTAATTCTGAATCACCTAAGAGACCATTGAAGTTAGTTCTCCAAGCCTCTTCATCTATATGATTGCCTATGGCAAAAGGCATTTGTCCCAATAATTCCCAGAAATATACTAGATACATGTCTGGAGTTTTATCGAGATCTTGGATTTCTAGTAACTTAGTAGTATCGGAATATATTTCATTCCCAAAGTAATCTCCACAGATATCTAGAAACCTTTGTAAAATGCCCTTTCCATCTACCTTATACGTATCGGAATCCTTGAAGTAATAAGGTAGCATGTCTATGAGATTCTTGAAATCGATCATATTAGATAGTTTCTTTTACGGTTAATGTAAGCTGTGAATTACTACTGAATACTGGGATATTAAACCCAGGATCTTCATAATCCATATTTGGTTCTGAAATAGTTATAGAATACCTAAATCCACTCTGATAACCATTATCTGCTACACCAAATGAGAAAGTTACATCATTGTCTGCATCTTGGTAAGTAGAAGAATTGCCCACTCTACCAGTACTATCAAACCCTCCTTTTGCAGCTCTAATTCTAAACTCGGTATTATTAGAGAAGGTAATAAAATAGGTATTAGAACCAGTTGCTTTCTCTAACTTAAAGTTATTGATAAGTAATTCTCGATTGCCATAGATAGTATTAGGCCAAGGCTTAGTATAGAATTTTTTAATATGGAGATAATCTACCATTGAGCAATTATCTATGAGGGCATAGATATCCGAAATTCTAACGCTTCCTCCGATAGTAGATTTCTCTGGAGAATAAGCATTATACAAGGCAGTAAGTATTTGCTGTTGAATCTCTGCAGTCTTATAAGACTTCCTACCAGTCACTTCAATATCCAAGATAATCTGAACGGTACCTGCAGTCTTAACTTGAAGCCAAGTAGATAAAGGAGATCTTTGAGATAATAGGTTGTATACTTTATCGATCCTGGCATCTCCTGCAGAGCTACCATTATCTGGATTTATGTATACTGTAAGTTTTCTACTACATTCATAATCTACAGCAGCTTTGTTAACTCCCTCTACAGTCATTGCTAAATCAGCAAAATCTTGAGCAGTGATGGCTACTCCCAAAGTCTTAACACTAAGAGGTATGTGCTCTTTGATCATCTGGAAGTTTTCATAGTTTGATCCTCCTGCTGCAGCATAAGTATTACTTATTGTAGCATCAGAAATTACTCCAGAAATAACTGCCGGTACTGTAGTAATAGAACCAGAGCCGATGTTACCATTGTACCCCTTAGTAAGGTAGAAGATTACCTCTGTAATCCTATCCCCCGCATTGGGTTTAGCTCCATATAAACCATCCCCAAAATATAAATAAGGGTTAAGAGCAGAATCCACAGATACCATAAAATGCTTATCTTTAGGTTTTGAATAAGCAAAGGTATCTACTAATACCCAAGTTTCTCCACCTATTTTTAAACTCATAGTACCATGTTCATAGTATTTACCATTAGGCAAAGTACCCAGAGTAATTATTACTCGGTCATCTGTAGGTATAATAATACCATTCAATCGAGAATTACTGTATATTTCATGTTGAACAAGGGGAACTTTACAAGTAGTAGTATTAGGCCACCAAGTTACATCTCGAGAAGACATCCAAACATTTCCAGAGTTATCTGTAAATACAGTACCTGCAGGTATAAGGATATTAGCACCAATATTTTCACTCGTAATAGATCTAGTTAGAGTTACATCTACTGAAGCTGCAATAGCAGACTTAGTGTTATAATCTACTAACTTACCCTGCTTTACCACCGAATCATACTTTCTAGCAGTAGGTAAAAAAGTTTCCCTTGCTACATTATCGATATAATAGTGTAGTACTTCTGCGATGGCTGCAAACAACGAAAGGATAATAATGAGGATATTCCCCTCTGAGTAATCAGTAATGAGGATATCTCCATTCTTATCCCGGATGTTTGTTAGCCCCTCTATCAACTTAGCCTTAATTTGTTGATAGGACCTTTGATAAGGATTTAGCCATTTGTTAGTGATTCCCATATCAATAATTATTAAGTGAATTATTTAATCGATCGTAGGCAATGCCCAGGTACTGGCTAGTGTTAGAACCATTAATTTTATAAGCAACATCAATGTTTACTTTCGAACCAACTCTTATTACCGTTATTTTTTCAAAGGTAATCCTCTGTTCCCAAGTACCTATGGCATCCTTAATGAACTCTTTAATTATGAAGGAAAGGGCTTGTGAATTTGGCTCTTCGATACATTCCCATAGTCGATTACCGAAGTTTTCTTGTCTGAATCTTTGCCCTATTAAATAATATAGGATAGAGGAAATGTTATTTCTAACCAAATCGAAATCACCATTAACTGGATAAATCCCAGTAAGACCTGATTCATTTTTAGTTATGGTAAAAGGGAATAGAATACCCTTACCAACTATACCGGTGTAATAATTATTCTCCATTAGTGTATGAATTTAGGGTTTTCATAATCTTCTTGTTTATACTGGGTAAAAGGTTGAGAAGCTTGAGTAGGTGTAGGCCCAGTACTAGCCGGACCAGAAGTAACTCCAGTATGAACATGAGTATTGAACAAGTTTCTCAAGTTCTCAAGTTCTTTAACAGTTTGGTTTAGTTTCTCTGTTAACTTAGCAATAATTACCATCCCCTCATTAGTACCCTGGTTCATAATGATAGAATCTTCAGCTACTATATTAACATCCCTTTCAGAATGAATTATAGAGTTACCCTTATTAGATACTATCACATCACCATTAAAGTACAAATTCAGAGTTCCAGAATCATCATCTATTACTATAACATTACCCTCTGGAGTAACTATACCACATTTGTTGGGTCCATCTAAGGGTGAAGGTATTTGTTCTATTCCCCAACCATGATATTCCCATAGAGGTTTAGTGGGATCACCAAATTCGAAAGTAACAAATACTATATCACCTATTTTTGGGGCTAAGTATTTAAACCCAGTCTGAGTAGACCCATGCTGACCTTTTGGTAAAGCCCAAGTCATAATTCCACTCATTACTTCTGGGACCATTACTTTAATCCGATTCATATGTTTTTCTTCATCAATATTATTAACTACGATAGCTCTATAAGTACCATAATATCTTTGAAGACCCTCTAAACCTTGTTCGGTTATTACCTTTGCAGTTTCAAATCCCATAGCTATTTCTTATTTTCTTGGTTCTTTTGAAGAAATTTTCGAGCAGCATCTAGATAGTTATATCGATCTTTATACTTATCCACATATTTTTTAGGAGCTTCTCTAACTTGAACTTTCTGGTCTAGAACTACTCCATTACTAGTAACAGTTTCAGTAGTAACTACTGTACCCATGGTACTCTTTACGGGATCGTCTGCATAAGCTTCATTCCAAGCTCTAACATTAGATACCTGATCACCGATAGTTTTAGCTCCTGCAAATCTATTTCCTTTACTTTTATCTGCAAGCTGAGTAGAGTAGTAGGTTACTTCTTGTTCGGTAAAATTAACCTGAACTCCAGTTTCACCATTGTTGTTATCTAGATCTTTACCGAGAGAAGTAGTGGCATTCTTCTTTTGGCCATTAGCCATCATATCCTTAGTATTAAGAGTTGCCTTAGTAGTAGAACTACCACTCTTAGCCCCATTCCTAACAAGTTCTAGTTGACAAGTATACCCATTACCTGCATCCATCATGTGAGTACATTTTTTGATATACCAAGCTCCTGACCACTTTCTACCAATATTATCGATTACTAGTATCTGAGAGGATTCTAAGGAAGGTCTACCCACTACTACCATCTGACATTCTTGTTTCCTCTCGGTATATTTCAAACCATTATTAGCAGCAGATTGCATTGCTTTAGCCCAATTCTTAGCTCCTCCAAACCTGTTGAATAAGTTGTGATAAAGCTTATAAATGGGTACACTATAAGCCACTTTCTTAAGCCTCCTGATTTTTACTTTTGCTTGAACAATTATTCTTTCAAATCTTGAACCTTGTTCGATTTCACCTACAGCATTTGTAATAGTTTCTATACTAAGAGAATTGGGAATCACCTTTATCATCGGATCCTTCTCTAAAGCAGCCATACCTCTTTGAACACTTGGGTTTTTACTACCATCAGTTCCAAAAGCTACTTCATAGGAAATATTTCCAGTAGGATCAAACTCTCTGGGATCTACTACTTCTTCAGCCATGTATTCCATTTTCTGATCACCTACAAAGAGGTATTTACTACCATTCAAGGCCTCTTTAATATCAGATTCTGGATCTTTACCAGATTTTTTAGCTCTATCCAAAGCCTGAGTAACGGCCTTTTGTTTATTACTGGGTAATTCCTTAACAGCAGTAGAAATAGCTTTATCCAGATCTTGATTACTGAGATTATTTATTGCAGCTTCTTTACCAGATTTGTAAGCTGCTGCAGGACCCTTAGATTCGAATTCCCTTAGAGAACTATTGAACTTCATTTGCTTTTCCTTAGCTGCCCAGTAATCTGTATTCTTGCTTTTGTATTCAAAATAGGGAGTCTCAGTAGGAGCATTCCTATAGTCCTCAAATCCATTACTGGCATAGTTAGATACCTGAGTATTATCTACTAATTGAATATAGGGGTTCTCTTGTTTTGGGTCAGGCTCCTTTATTTCAGAAGTACCCACTACTAAGTCTTTACCCTCTGGGTCTATAGTTTGGGTTAATTGAAACTTTACACTTTTAGTAACTTCCCGAGTAGTAAAGGATATACTTAATACCTCGCCATTCTCTTGTTGATAGGCATAATGATGATATGGTTCTTCGTTAAATTTACGATTGTGTATGTATATAACCCCATCCCTTGAATCTACATACCAAGGTCCATTGGGATATGATGAAAACTTTTGCTCCAATTGGATTAATACATTGTTACCAGCTAATCCGAAATCATCATCCAAAAGTTCTTTTATGTCATCAGGCATAGCTACTTGAGCTACTCCACTAAAAGAGTTAGCATAGAGTATCTTTCCGGATGATTTTTGATTATCATAAGTAGGCACCTGTAGTGACTCGTATACTTTATTACTTATAATTTGTTTAGCCATTACTGAAATAACTCTACGATTATACCCGTATTATTGTTACATCCCTCTTCTATAAACTTAGAGAATTTATATTGAGGCAAATCAGAGTAAGTGTAAGGCGGTTGGAATCTTAAATCTCCAACTGAATCTATACACTTTATAGTTACATGAGTACCAGTAGAATCAAAAATACAATCGAAATCTCTAATCTTAATGGTCTTAATAGGCCCAGAAATAAATTGCCCATCTGGGTATACGTATCCCCATTGAAGAAAGATAACAGATCCCTCTTGTAATTCTGGTATATCTACGGTATCTGGATCTCCAGTATCAAATACTAAAGTAGCCAGATTCTCTTTTTCTTCATCATACATATAAGTAAATTTACTTATATATGCTCCAAGGGGTATACCAGTAATGGTATTCATTACCGGCATACCCAGGGAATCGAACAAAGCCAAGTAAGGCATGGCTGTTCCATTATATAATATAGGCTGGTTTACTTTAGTTGCCATACATTGGAATCCTTAAAAGTTTACCTGGAACTACTTCGGTAAATGGGTCGATGATCTGATTAGCTTCAGCTATTAAATACCACTTACCTGAATCACCATAAGCAGCAAAGGCAAGGTTCTGAAGAGTTTCCCCTTCTTTGATTGTATGCTGTTTATCCTTTGAAGTATAGGGAACTAAAGGAGGATCAGTTTCTAAAGAGTATTCTCCATCCCTATATTTCAATACATAGGCCGAATCATAGGGACTAGCTCCAGTTAAGTACTGATTTAAGTTTATCATATCTGAATATCTTTCGTTTTCTTTAAGTCCTCATCAGTAACAAAATCCTGATAGGATAAGTTGTATGAACTAACCCTCTTAAATATCAACTCTTGAGTAGCAGTACTCGGAGTTAATCCCAAACTTACTATCTCTTGAGAGGGTTTACCATTAGAATCTCTCTTTCGATAAGCATTCCTAAAATTTGATAAGGAATAGGTTGCCGAAGTGAGTATGTACTTATGGTTAATGAAGATACCCGAATTACCCCATTGAATCATTAAGATTGGGGGGCCTGCTTGATAACCATTAGACTTAGTCCAGGATTCCAATAACCTACATTTGAATAATACCTCATTAGGATTTTCTGGATCATTACAGAACCAAGAGATATTGAATTGAATTATATCCTCGGATCCAGTAAAGTGATACATAGGAGTATTTCTTCCCATAGACTTAATTGTAGCTAAGGTAGATTCTCCTCGGAAATCCAAAGAAGAGGGTCTGTTCTGTAATATAATATATTGATAAGGCGATTTGGATAGGTTATAAATGATTACTTGATTATCTCCAGGATTCCTATCTACTTCATTTACAAAGAAAGCAGTTTTCTTTTCTGAAGCCGATTGACCCTTTGCTGGATCTGGGCCATCTTCTACTTTTACCAAACTAATCAATTCATGTTTTAAGATTAACCTATATTGACCCTGTAGCTTTTCGTTTATCTTGGGTTGTTTAGAAGAAACTCTAGATTCTCCAAATACTCCATTGGGTATATATAATTTACCCTTATCAGCTTTGTCTTTTGGTAAAAGAGAAGTAGCTCGGTTTAGTAATATCCGAGCTCTCCATAATTTATTAAGGGGCCCAGTAAGAACTCCAGCAGTATCTTGGGTAAGATCATTATACTTTTTAACAATCTTACCGGCTGCTTGGTTTAATATTCTTGCCATAATTGAATGTATTTTAATTTATGCCCAATAATGTACCACCAGTATAATCATTAGAAGTTCCAGGAGTCCAAGTACCTACTGACTCACCGTCTACTGTAATGCCAATATTAGATTCTTTGAAACCATCTCTGATTGCTACCTTAACTGCATCAATAAAAGCCTGTTGATTACGAGCATGGATAGTAGCTTCTGGGAGTCTTCGAGATTCCTCAAGAGCTCTAGTATTATTATCTAAAGAATCTGAGTTTTTATCTAATAGGCTAGTTAATAAAGGAACTCCAATGGTAAATGCCCATCCCCATCCGGGAAGTATTTTACCCAATGTACTCACAGCAGTTAAAGCTGTACCTACACCCTTAATAACTCCCTTACTTAAGCCCTTACCAAGAGCCCATCTGGCAAATTTAGAAGTACCTCCTGCAAGTAAGCTACCGCCTCCTACCATTCTAGATCCAGCTCCTGAACCATTGCCTCCACTAATATTACCCGCCATAGGATCAAAGGGATCGAAAATAGTTTTAGGAACCTTAGCATATCTACCAGTTTTTGTCCAGATCCATTGACCTGCACTATTCCGTGATAAACCTGCCATTTGCATTTGTAAGATAAGTATATCCCTCATGATATTACCTATTCTTACTAAGTGCATTTCCATAATGGCAAACTGTTGGTTAGTTCTAGAAGTAGCCTCAGTCATACCATTAGCTACAGTATTAGCTGCTGCATGGAAAGTTCTGATCATCCTGAGGGTCATAGCTATAGTACGATAACCATTAACTATAACAGTAACAGCAGCTCCTACAGCCATAGTCTGAATAAGGAATTTGCCCATGCCTCCTAAGCTAGCTAATTTATCTGCTAGTTTAGTTAAGAATCTCAAGCTATCAACAATAGGATTAAATAGAGGAGCTAATTTGTTACCTACCGTAACTACTAAGTTTTCAAAAGCAGAATTCATCTGGTCTATCTTACCAGCCATGGTATTAAGCCTTTCTTCATTCTTCTGATCTACGATGCCCTGATTCTTATCGTAGAGCCCCATGATAAGATTCATCTTATCCCTACCGGAAGCCATATCGTTAAGAATGGGTATAATACCTCGCATACCTCGAACTCCGAAGATATTATAGAAAGCCTGGGTTCTACCCATTGCAGTCATCTGCTTATAAGAATCAAGGAACTGTTGGAAAGCATTATACAAACCCTTAAAACCACCTTGAGCATCATAGAAATCCTCAGAAGTTAATCCCAGTTCTTTTAACCAAGAGGAACCCAATTTTTTCTGTTCTGATAATGATAACTGTAGGTTACGAACCATGTTACCTAATGAAGTACCAGCCATGGATCCTTGAATACCCATATCACCAAGTACACCAGTAGCAGCAGCTAATTCTCTCATGCTAACACCAGCAGCTTTCATATCTGCTCCTGAATATCGGATAGTAGCTGCTAAGTCTTCCAAGCTCATATTAGCATTCGTAGTAGCTGTATACAAATCGTCGGATACTTTAGCAGCATCTCCCATTGGGATTTGGAACATAGACATGATATTAGTCATCATATCAGCTACTCCACCTTTCCCACCTGGATCTATATTTAGGATAGAGGCTAGTTTAGCTACTGGAGGTATCATCTTCTCTATCGCATCAGCCTTATTACCAGCCATAGCTAAATAACGAGCAGCTGAAGAAACCTGCATAGCCGTCAAAGGAGTTTCTTCATTCACCTGCTTGGCTACTTGCAATAACCTATTTTGTTCAGCTTGAGTAGCTCCAGCAATTTTAGAAGCCATCCAAATCTCATTCTGAACCCCAGCAGAATATTCATAGGCTCTATACATACTCTTGAGCACCTGAGCTCCGTAATCCGCTAAAGATGAACCTGACATCTGAATACCTCTAGACCAGGTACTCATATCGTTCATCATCGTCTTAAACGAATTAGAGATCCTTCCCGACTCTTTAGAGAATTGGTCCCTTAGCACCATTGCTATACCAACCTCAACTATATTTTTACCTGAATTGAACATATTATTTGCCTTTGGATTTTTTCTCTATAAGTTTAAAATAAGCTTCGGCATTCTCTAAGAATCTTTTCCTTACCCTATACGGGAGAACTAAAAAGCTGAGATAATCCATTCTTATCTCAGCTCTACTTATATAAGCAAAATCGCCCTCTAAGTCTATTCTCCCGTCAGGAAGAAAAAATCTGGAGCTCCGAATATAAAGTATTTCGCAGTTTGACCAGTTTTCGGATTTTCGATTTCGGTATTACCCTGGAAGATTGGGTCTATAGCAAATACCTCTCTTCTAATTTCCTGCATATCCCTTGGAGAGAACAAAGAGAAATTAAGTACTTTCTCATATTTATCATCTACTTTCAATCGAAGATTTCGATAAATAAGAGGAGTATTTCTAGTTTGTTCTACTTGAATAGATTCCTTTTCACTTTCTCCAGTCATGCAATCGAATAATAACTCTTTGCCTGAAGAAGTAAAGATCTGATGATCTCTTAATTTCTTACCCATCGGATAGTAGGGGATGGCTTCAGGTTTTTTCTCAACTTCTTCTTCGGAGGGAGATACTGAGTAATCATCGAACAGAAGTTCATGAAGATCTTGGCCATACATTACCTTACCACCAAATTCTTTACCCCAATCGAATTCAAAAGAAACTTCTTCTCCCAAAGAGAATATACGGGATTGAATAATAATGGCATACCTATCATTAACAGGAAGAGCAAGTGCATCTTCAACGCTTAGTTTTCCCTTAGCAGTAAAATCAGTTTTTACTACGATTGCTGAAATAAACTTGGTAAGGTTCATTAAAGTTCTAGCATCTACGGGATTACTAAGAATGTCTTCATCTGCTCCGTTTTGTTCCCGGATTTCATAGAAATAACCAGAAGGAGCTACAAATCGAAAGGTTCTAAATTCCATAATGTTTTTGTTTATTTGGTTATACTTAAAATTATAGTTATGTTAAGGTTTAACAACAAGAAAGGGGTGAAGATACCCGTAAGGAATCCCACCCCTCCCACCTAAAATCTTAGCAAAGAAAAATGACTAAGGATTAGTACTTATCGGCTGTACCAACAGAGAATTCGATTGATTCAATTGAGTTTTCTGAAGCCATTCTGTCGAGTTCTTGACCATTTACTTTGCATGGCCAAACCTCTTCGAAAAGGTGAGTGTTAAGTACTGATACTCCATCTTCGGCAAGTTCATTTACTATTACAGTTTCCCAATATTGACTGGGTACCAAGCCTCCACCAACAATGTGATCTTGGCAAGAATAAAGCCAATCATGAAGCCAAGTATCTGAACCAGAAGTGGTCATCAGTTTCTCTACTATCAGATTACCGATAGTAACTCTACCAGCAGTTTTAACATCTCTGTTAATATCACCATGAGCTACCTGTTCTATCTCGATATCTGGCAAAGTACAAGTTTGAAACAGATATGTATTGATAGGATGCTTAGGGAAGGTTATGCTCCATAAGAATTTCTTCCGAGGATTTTTTACTTTTGCTCCCATATATCTTAGAGTTTATTGATTAGACGAATCTTCTGAAATAGAAACTGATTTAGATGCAGAATCGATTACTATGTTAATTGTAACTTCTTGCATAGGAACGATATCCTTATATTTAAGGATCACTTTATATTTACCCTGACGAACATCAGCTTCATTATTTACTGAAAGCTGATCATAAGAGGAAGCATCCTGGTCACCCATATAGGTATATTCTGACATGGCATCTTCATCTACCAAGTTATCCAAGATAGGTTTAATTTCCAGCCAGATCTTATTCCAAGTATTCCAAATATTTGGTTCTTCAAGATACTTTTGGAAAATGGGTCTTAAGCTCTTCTTGAGATAAAGGTTCAATCGAACTATAGAAAGGAATCTTTCTGAATCTTGTTTTACCTGTGAGGTAAATAAGTGCCAAAGCATAGTCTGTTTACCAGCATCTGGAGTATCCTTAATTACCATCATATTAACATATGATTGAGCCAATTCGTTCAGATCTGCATATCGAGAAGGAGAACCATAATTCGGGCATACTGGACCTACAGCATCATAGATTACTCCACGGTTCATACCCGCAAATGATTTCCAAGGACCATATTGAGAAGCAGAAGCATCTCCCAATCCCACTACAGTTCCTACTACATCTGAATCTTGGAGATTACCCTTTTCATTGTAGTATTTAAGACCACCACCAAAATAGGCAATATACTTAGAGTTACCGATTGTACCCAAACAGGTTTCAACCCAGGAGATGATAGCCTTCTTATCTCTTGGCTGATCACCCTGAGTATAGTGAGTAAGGTGTTTAGGAACTTCAATGTAATAAGTATATTCTTCGAGTTCTTTAACCATATCTGCAGCAGCCTTATGTACCTTAAGTACTTCGGCATCCTGTTCCAAATGTTGAGAGATATGGGAACAGAAAAGTTGGTATACATCGGTATAATCCTTTACGAATTCCAATGAAGCAATCCATTCATCCGCAGTAGGTGTAGTACCGGCATTACCAATAGTACCATCAAAAGATACTTCTTCGTTAGTTACTTCTTTTTCCCCAATAGTAACCGTTACCTTATCTTTGCTACCATCTACTGAAGTAGTTAACCACTGAATCAGGTTCTCCCAAGATTTAATGCCTTCTACCGTTTCAGTCATCTTCGGTTTGATATACTGAGAATTCTTGGCAAATGCAGAAAGGGCTAAGTAATCGAAAGAAGTACTATTGAGAGAGTCTGCAGTTTTATAAGTAAGTACTGGACCTTGTTCTAGGATTTCTCCAGTAGCTCCATAGATCACATAGTAAATGGTATTAAACTGTTTATAGAAACCCACTCTAAAAGTTTCTCCAGTACCAATGGGATCTCCATAGCCTTTAGTTACTAATCCAAATCCTACGGTAGTAGAACCTGAGGTAATCTTTACTAAGGTTTGAGGAGTAACTGGGTCTGGGGTAGATGAAGCTACTACTGGAGATCCTTCTTTATCCGAAGCAGGCTTCAATCTTCTGGCAGGTTCACGAGTAGCTTTTACTACACCCTTAGTGGCACCTTTACCAAGTACTCGAATAATACGCAGCTTTGAACCACCTACAAGTGCCTTTTCGATATTTGATACAGAACCATCAGGTACTATCTCTTTTCCAAACTGTCTTTGGAATTGAGGATAGGAAGAGATGATTTCTGAGGGGTCATCGTATACACCTTTAGTAGTTCTAGCCAATACACAAGAAACTCCTAACATAGGAGTAGTCTGCAGAACATTATTGTTCTGAAAGACAAAATCAACATGAGGTGAAGTTGGCATATTACTTGTTTTTAAAAGTTAGTTACTTGTTTATTTAAAACCGATAAGTATCGCTCGGTTTAGCTTACTATATGTAAGTTGAGCATTCCTTCTTCTTTTTCTTCGATTGTGCCGATTAGAACCGATATATCTGTAATAGGTACAAGTTCTCCCTCTCCAGGAAGCTTTTCCTCAAGAAGGCCATCTACACAAGTGTATTGATATACTTTCTCTAATATACCATGTTCTACATCTTGGTGATCGAAATAATTACCTATCTCTATGTACAGATTACCAGTAGGACCAACTCGTCCAGAAGACCACTCTTCTAGGTCATTATAATAGGGTTTTAAGTATCCTCTTGAAGGCAAAGCTTGGTACATGAGACTGTGTAGTAACCTCATATCTGGCTGGGTATTTGCTACCAAGTGAACATCAATAGTTATATCTTTAGTTTCGAAAGGAAACTCTGATGCTTGGTAGTTACCATTCTCTAACTTATCCCCTATTATAAATTTCTCTACTCCAATATTACCCGGGTAATATCCCTGTAATTCCAAAGTGATTCTTGGGCAAGTTTTTATACCCCGTACTTGATTATTACCTATTCCGAAAATTGGGATGAATTTCTTTAGACCCTTTATATCGGCCTCAAACTTTTTCTCATTTTCGGGGGATACAGGTAAATAATCTTGAGGATTAACAGTTAATCCTTTCTCTAAAGCAGTATGTAGTAAACTTATATAGAAAGTTCTTTCTACGATTTCTTCTGTATTTACCATAGAAATCTTTATTGAAGGTGATTGGATATTAAAAACCTATATTGACCAGCCATAGTAGAGGCATAGAACCCTCCTGGTAATCTTCCACTTAAATTCCATACTCTTCCTGATTCGGGTCTGTCTAAGTTATCGAAATCATAAAGATTATCTTCAGATAATTCAGGATCTCTTAGATTCTCTATGGTACTAAATTCCCCATTACTATCAAATTCGCCTAAAGCTATACTACTCACCCCTTTAGGTTCTAATCTAAGTCTCTGACCAGTTCTAGTCATTCTACCTAAAACCCGAATAACTCTAAAGGCTTTAGACCAATTGCTATTTTCACCACTGACTTTTAAAGCCATAGCCATACTATTACCTTTAGATACTTCAAAATCTATACTATAGAAATCATCATATCTACTAGTTATAATAACTCGATATTCTTTATTAATAGATTCATTAGAAGAATAGTAATCCTTAAAATGAACACCTCTGAAAACCCACATAGGTAACATTTTCTGTGTAACTTGTAAATTTATAACTTGATTAGTATCATTCTGTACTGCTCTACCACTCATAGTTCTAGCTTCATTGTTAGGATTCTTAGAGAATGAGAAACTAGTACTACCAGCATTCATATCAGAACTGTCAGAATACAAAGTATATCCAACTTCCTCTCTTCTATTACCTACCATCCTGTAAGATTCTATTTTAGGGTCATAAGAGGTATCATCATATTCTACTGTAGTAGAAGGAACTCCTGCAGAGAAGTAATAATGAACATTAGCTGCTTGTTCTATTACTATATCCTGAACTTGTCCAGAGTCAGCTTGAGTAAACCGAATAGTCTCTATTCTACTATCTGTATTATCATTAGCCTCTGCCCTCAATGTAGTACCATCTATAGTTACAAAGGAATTACCAGAGTAATGAATAGCAGTGTAATTTAGAGGTATCTCTTCTCCTACTGTATGGCCATTTACTAGCTGTTGCTTAGTAGACTTAACGATTAAGCTTACAGATCCCCCACCTGGTTCAATGCTAGTAGAAGTTGGTTCTACGGTAAAGGTATATTTCCAACTTAATGTAGCAGGTCTCTGGATAAGGTTAATAGGTTGCCTTTTTCCACCGATCTCTACATAAATGGTCTGATTAATATCCCTACCAGTAGTATTATAATCTGAGGGTTTGATGTTAATGGTGGCTGGTCCAACCCCAGAAGGTTTATCGATATTAAAAGTCATGTTGTTTCCTTAATTGTTTTCTAATTTCATTTCTAATTTCTTTCTGTAATGACTTATTCCCACCTGCAACTTTATATGCAGGAGCCCAGAGAGGACGAGGAGGAAGGTTAGAATCTCTACTACCATATTCTAATAGGATAGCAATCTGATTAAGAGTTTTTTTAGATTCTTTACCTTTCTTTCGTATTTTCCTTACATTATTAGGTAAACCCACATAGGTTCTATTACGTTGATGGTAAATGTTTACCGATCTTCTATATTGCTTAGTCCAGTTTAAGAGAGTATGTTCTCCCAAAGACTTTACAGTACTTACCGAATGAGGTGGCCAAGATACTCCTGAACCTGCAGGGGGCATGCCAGTTGATAAACATTTTTTCACTATCCTAAGAAGTTGTTCACCAAACTTTCTAGTGCCATTCTCGTAAGACTTAGTAAGGATACTTGGTATATCACGTATAAGTCTTTCTGCTCTAGCTTGTTGGGCTTTATTAACGTAAATCTCAAATCTTCCAGAGGGAATACCTAAAGTACGATTAACTGATTTAGTTGCCATAATAGATCACTTTAAACTAAAAGAGGGATACACATAACTTTAATTATATGCACCCCTCTAAACTTCTATTCCCACCCAAAATATCTTTAAACTACGGCTTCAAGTATATATTCATAGGTAATTTCAGCAGCAACTTGACTTATATATCTTACTACTCCTCCAGCTGAAGATACTGTGATAGTTCTGGTTCGAATTTCCTCTACCGTATTCTCATCACAAGTAACTTCGACTGAATCATTGCCAAAACCCTTAAACTTATTTACATGAATCCAAGGGGCCATTGAAGCTACCATTATAATCCTATCTTTTCTTTTTCCATAACCCACAAAATTAAAAGAGGAGCCTCAATCTTGGGGCTCCTCTGATTTTTAACCTGATTACTTTTAGGCGATAGTCCAGCTATCGTTAGAAGTGATGGTAATGGTCTTAGCACCACCAGTAGCTTCGAAGGTAAGCTGTTCAGGACTAACGGTCAAGTTAGAATCAGCAGCAGATTGAGTAATCGTAGCAGTAGCACTTACTTCTGCATTTACAGAATCACTTGCCTTAACTGTGTACTGTTTGTTCTGAATAGAACCGTTGGCAGCAAAGTTCACAACTACAGTTACTGTGTATTCACTGCTAGCTCCCGGGTCACCAGCCGGAGTATAAATACCACCAGCTTCTGGAACATCTACGTTGTTTACTTTTACTGAACCAACCGTACCGCTGTTACCGATTTCAAGTTTAAACTTCTCTACGTTAGTTTTAAACTTTACAGTAGCAGTAGTAGCAGCAGCTCCCACATTAGGATCTGATTCCTTGGTGATGTAAATTGCTTTACCATTCTGTACTACAGAAACGTTTTTGCTTACACCACCATTGGTAGCAACCTGAACACTAGTGTTACGATCATTACGACCCAAGTAAGCATCTATGGTTACTTGTACAGTACCGTTACCAGTACCGCTTTTCTTGTCAAGGTGAGCCCATCCTGCAATGGCTCTAGCCTCTCTCAATTTTTCTCTGTCCATTTGTTTTTTTTTGAGGTTATAGAATAAGTTATTTAGCAGTCCATTTGGCATTAGAAAATACCTCAAAAGGCATATCTCCACCATCTGAACTGAATGTGATTTGGTTTACTGAAGTTACCAAGTAGGTAATGGGTACCCAAGCATTGCCATTCCAAGCTTCAAAGAATTCTTCTTCTGTGTTATAGTAAATATAACCTACTTGAACTCCTTGAGGTCTTTCTTCGGTAGTTCCCTGCCGTTTAGAATCCAAAGGATTACCCATTGAATCTACCCAAGCATTGCCATTCCAGATACCTAATTTATTAACTTTAGTATCGAAATAAGTTTGGCCTGGTTGAGGATTAGAGGGGACTTCTACCCCTCCACCTGGATTATTCTCTACTCTCCATCTACCAGTAGTAGGATCTACTGAGTTAGAAGATTTGAAGGTGTATCTTTTACCATCTTCAAGACAGTAAGAAGAATGGCCTTCATCAATATCAGCTTCAGAAAAAGCCTTCATCTCAGCCAAAGTTTTGAATTGATCTCTTTCAAAATTTGGCTTCTTCCCCTTATAAGAAAAGTTATCAATAGATTGTACTGCCATAATTATTTGAATTGAAGTGAGTAATTAGATACTGTAGAAGCTTCGGAAAGAACATATACATAATACATTTCCCCATTTACTTCCAATTCACTACGAGTATAAGAATTGATGAACTCATTCTTACCATCCGTGATAGAAGTAAGAGCTCCAAATGCTTTAGGATAAGCATAACAGTTCTTCTGGGCATTTTGGTTGAATGCTGAAGTATTATATGTTTTGCTATTCTTAATGATTTCACCACTACTTAAACCTTGGATACCTTCGGGAGTAGGAGTAAAGTTACTTTCTACTACTCCGAAATAAGAAGGATTAACGAATACTGCTGAAACCGAACCAGTCTTAGTAACTCCCTCCTTAGTTGCCTCAACTCTAAAAGTAGTATTAACAGTAATTCCCGGGAACTGTTTAGAAGTTAATGAAACCTCTATCGGTTCATTGTTAATCTTTAAAGAATCTGGTGTAACTGCATCGGGACCTTGTTTGAGTGACCAACTTACTGTTACAGTTTGAGTAGTAGTCTTCCGATATACTCCACCTCCAGTTACTGTAAGAGTTAATGGGAATACTGAAGCAGCAAGTTTCTGAAGAAGAACTTTATCCTCATACGACATAAGTCCACCATGTCCACCATCCTCTAAAGAAGCAACTGGTATATCATATTCTATAGAAGCTTTAAATTCCCATTCTTCATGTTGCGGCCTCTTTTCATACCGTTTCACATTTATACCCACTTTATTTTTTCTAACTGGGTCTTCTTCAAAGGCATTGGGTTTATACAAAGTTACCCCAGAAACTACACTGTTGGGCAAAGAATCAATTCTATATTTTAATAGCTTACCCTTAGAACCCTCATAGGCAGTTCCCTTAGTTTCTCCCAATACTATCGTTTCTGAGATTACAGTCATATCCTTACCATCCCATCGTTTGGTAATATTGGTACGACCTTCTTCATCAGCTCTACGGAAGTTATAGATTACATCTTCTTTAGGTTCGATTCCAGCATCCCATCCATCAATAGTTTTGGTATAGATCTTTTTATCCTCAAGGACATAAAGTCTATCACCAACTTCCATATCAGGTACTGAATCACGATCTGAAAGAAGGTTTACCTGCTTCTCTATACCCATTACATTGTAGGCAGCTCCCTCGGGTAATTGTTCGGGTTTAATCTTACCGTTACCATCAAGAGAAGCTAAACCATTAGCTTGATCCTTAGTAGCTTTAAATTTAGTAAGATCATCTCCAACCTTTTTAATAGAAGCCTGCATTGCAGAATCAGCATCTGATCTATTTTGGGTTTCAGTTGCCAAATTCTGGGCAATTTCATTTTCCTTTGCAGTAGCCCGATTTACTTCAGCAGTAATATCTTGAGCATTCTTAGTTACCTTTGATTGTAAATCTTCTATAGCTTCTGTATGACCTTGGGATTCCTCAGTGATACGTTGAGAAAGTTTTTCATCCTCAGCCTTACGATCGATAATCTCTTGATCTAATTTCTGAGTTATCTGAGTATCAGCTTGAGTTCTTGCAGTAGCTTCATCTTCAATCTTCTTAGAGAGATCAGTTCTAATTTGAGAATCTGCCTGGGTTCTTGCTTGAGATTCTGCATCGATATTCTGTTGAAGAACCTGATCTGCAGCTTTACGATCAGAAATCTCTTTAGCCAATCCATCGGCATTAGTATTAATTTTCTCTTGTAAGGCCGTATCGGCAGCTTTACGATCAGCTACTTCAGTTTCAAGATCTTTCTTCAGTTTATCTACATCACTAACGTTAGTATCTACTTTGGTCTGTAAAGACTGGATCAAAGATAGGTTAGTCTGAATAGCCTGGGTATTCTCTTGGATAAGAGCATCCTGAGCACGAATCTGTTGCTGAAGAGTCTGGTAATTCTGATTGATAATCTGTCTCAATTCCGTTCCCAAAGCCGTAAGAGAAGTTCCAAGATTGGTTATCTCTAACTTCATTGCAGTATCGGCTTCCTTACGATCTGAAATCTCCTTATTAAGGTTTTCAGTTTGAAGAGTGATCTTAGAAGAAAGTTCTTGATATTTGGTATCTAAGTCTCCTTGTACTTGAGATACAGCATTTGTACGATCTTCTACTTCTTGGTTAATTTGCTCTGCCAAAGCAGCCAACTTCTTGGTGATGGTAGTAGCAAAGTTGGGGTCATTACCCAGAGCATCGGCAATTTCCTTAAGAGTATCAAGAACATCTGGAGCAGAACCAATAATACCTTCAATAGCAGCTTTTACCTCCTCTTCAGTTTGGAACTTAGAATCGTTTACTAACTGAGATACATTAGTGATACGATTAGCAAATTCTTCTATACCTTCTAGCTTAGCTTTTAATTCATCAGTAAAATCATTAGAAGATAATTCTTTACCCTCTTCTTTCTTTACCAATAATTCATCAGCAGCTTTTCGAGCATCAGCCTCAGCTTTAACTTTTTCATCGATCTCTTCACTAATGTGAGCCAGATCTTCTTGATAAGCCATGTGATATGCTTGTTCTCCAGTTTGCCCTGCTTCTTGAATAGTGGGTCTTTCTCCCTGGGGTGTATTGATGTTATATGGAGCCTTGGGGGAACCAGCATCTATTATACCCCAACGATTCAATTGAACTAAAGGCAAAGTATCCCCATTAAGATCTTTGCCCAAGATAAGATCCCCATTTTCAAGAACTATACCCTTTCTGTTGGGCAATTCTGAAATAGGGAATTTATCCCATTTTACCTTTTCACCATCAATACGCTCAATATCTTTCTGATGAGCTTTTTTGATTTCCTCTTCAGAAAGTTCACGAGCTTTAGCTTCATTGTCTATGTTCTGTTGCAAAGCTTCATCAGCACGAGCTCGTTCTGTAGCCTCTTGCTGAATCTTTTGTTCTAATTCTGCCTTATCATTAGATGAGCCATTTTTCAGGCTATCTATTTCTCTTTGCAAAGCATTCTCGGCAGTAATAGCTCTCTCTTTTTCAAGATTGATTTCCTTATGAACTTCTACCTTGAAATCAGCTAATTGGCCAGCTACCTCCACTTTTACATTAGAAATATCCTCGGTATTTTTATCTACTTTCTGTTCTAAAGCCTTGACTGAATCCTTGATGTCCTTAATAGTTTTATCAATGGTATCAGTAAGACCCTGAAGAGCTTTTTCGATTTTTGTATCTACTTCATTGAGACCTTCTTGCAGAGCAGCTTCAGCGGCTTTTGCTCGATTAACTTCAGCAGTAAGGGCATCTCTAATCTCAATAAGTTTATTAGTAAGGTTAGTAGCAAAATTGGGATCATTGTTCAGGGCATCTGCCAACTCTTTAAGAGTATCCAATGCTCCATCAGCACCATCTACAAGGTCACTGATATACTTTTCTACTTCTTCTTTAGTTTGGAACTTAAGGTCATTCTCTAACTGGGATACCTTAGTTGGGATTTCCCCAGAAAGAGAATTTAACTTATCTTTCAGTTCTGTGGTAAAGTCCTCCTGAGACAAACCATAGCCTTCTTTCTTATCTACCTTATTGGCAATCGAAAGAAAGAGAGCCCAGAACTCTTTCATAGTACCGACAAAGCCTTGTTCAGTGGCATCATTGAGATAACCCTGCTTAAGTCTCTCATCGATTTCTTCAACAGTATAATACTTACTTGTATACATAGGTATAAGGTTTTAAATAATTAACCAACTGCCTTAGGTTTCCCTAAGAAATATTCTCCACCCTTTCCACAGAATAGGATTCCTTCTGAACCAGCAAAAGCATTGTCAGTAGCATCACCATCTCCTCCATCTTGAACATCGCCTTTAATAATACCGAAGGTAGGTAGCTTATTTACTCTCAATTTAATTGCCTGGCCTATTCCTGGGAAAGGAAGTATCATATCCCAAACAGGTCCAAAGTAATCTTGAAGCCGGGTTACGAAATTAATACCAGTCATACTTTGAAATACTGATATATAATTCCCTGTTCCATCAACCTCTAGATGTACTCCAGAATTACCATTTAGGATTATTATATTACTATCATACCATTCCTGGTTATTGAAAGTAACCTTTGTCCATCTCAGTAATAACTGTGCTGCCATATTATTGTTCTATAAAGTTTACAACTGTGTCACGGTCTCTTTTAAGAATAACCAAGAAGACCAGAGCTTCGTCTTTTGCTTGAGCTACCTGGGTATCACCATCGGGTTTATAAACTACCCCATTTATGATGAACCTATCTTCTGACCAATTAAATCTCCAGTACCCGTGTTCATCAAGGTACCCAAGCCTTTCTATATATGATTTAGAAATTAGTATCGAAAGGTTTTCATCATCCAGTTCCCCAGATACAGTTGCCTTATTGATTGGCCAATTCCTAAAAGAGTTATAATAACAAAGGGCTTCAATATGAATTTCATAATAAGAAGGTAAACTATCTTCGGCATGATCAAGGAATTGGTTTACCTTTTTTGCCCATATAATATCTTGCCTTCCTGCATCGAAATCTATAAACTCTGTGATGATACGTTTATATCTATCCCAGGTTTTATTGTTTAAGTATCTAGAGATTGGTTTAGTCATGATCTGGGTTTCTTAACTAATTTGAATGAACCTCTATTCAAAGGGGCTGTAGGATTAGGACCTGCCAGTTGAGTAACAATTCTTCGATCTACTACTCTTGGTACTACAGGTGAATATGGTTGTCTACAGAATGGTAAGAATATCTCTAACCTTTCAGCTAGAGTACAAATGTTTTTCCGAAGTTCATCGATTACTCCTCCTGGTTGCATTGCATTTGAGAATGTTTTCCAAAGAGAACTAATACTATCAGATACTGAATCATAGAATTGAACCTCAGTAGGACCGGTAGTGATTTGTTTAACTCTATCTCCTCTAGCTCCACCATCTTCAGAATCATTACCACCAGGCTTAGTGATTTCACTAAGTGATTCTCCGGTGTTGGCTAAAAGTTTAAGTAATTGGACTTGAAGATAATCGAATACCGCTAATTCCATAATCAGCTGATTTTCTAGTGCCTCATACCATAATTCGTCTTTATATTTATCTGGTGGAATTAAATGTGTTACTAGAGGACCAATATACAATTGCCATTTTTGAATGAAAAGAGCTTTCTCTTCTTGAGTTAGTTCTTCAGCGATTTCTTTTGGAAAGTAATTGTCAATGAGATTATAGATACTATCAGGAAGAGTAGTATGGGCATAATCACAAATGACAATGGTTTTTTGAATAGTTTCATTCAAACCACTGGAATCTGAAACGGTCAGGGTAACAGTATAAAAACCTGATTCCTCATAAGAATAGGATTCATGCCTTTTACCATTGAAAACCTCTCCCTTATCATCACCAAAGTCCCAATCAAGTATGGCCTTAACTGGGACTTTGGATATTACTCGGAATGAAGCTTCTAGACCTGACGTAGTGTAAACGAAGTCTAGTTTGCCCATACCTAATTGGATTTATCTGGTTTTATAATCGTATTATAGATAGCTTTAATGATATCATAGAATCCGCAAGCACTTAATCCGGCAGCTAAGCCGTATAATAGAGCTACCCACCATTTCATGCTAATTAATATAGGTGATACCTGTAATACCCAGCATACCATACAAACTATAATCCCGACGGCAACTGATATACCGATCTTTGCCAGTTTATTTTCCTTAATAGCTGGGATTACCTTTAAGATCTGAGTAGCGATCATAGATACTAAAGCTACTATTCCAGTGAATGAGCCAACATCTATAACTACTTCGGAAGCTGGAGCAATTCCAATATCCTCAGCAGCTAATGCCGGTATGACTAAGGTTAACAAAGCCATGAACATGAATATAAACTTTTTCATAACTCTTATAATGTTTTAGTGAGTGATTACTCTTCTTTGGGATTCTCTGAATCCTCGATGATGGCCTGAATCAGGGATTCAGCAGTATCGGTATCTTCGATCTCGAAGCCGTATTTCTTTGCAATTAGCTTTACTTCCTCTAAGGAATAACCCTTAGCAATCTTTTCTACGGTCATACCCTTACCAATCTGAGCCTGGAGTTTCTTTACCATCTTTTCGATCTGATCATCAGTATACTTAGAATGTTGAGTATTTTTGTCTACTACCATAATAAGATGACCAGAAGCCAAAGCCAATTGAATCTTCTTAGAATTAAACTGACGAGAACTTAATTCTTTAACTTCTCCTCTGGCAATTGTGATGCCTGTAGATTGATCATGAAAGCTATAAGCTCTTGAACCCACAGTTACTGTAAATGTTTTAGCCATTGTTATAAGATTTTTTGATGTTATAAAAAAAAGTTAGGGTAGTCCATAAAGACTACCCCTAAAAACAAAAACTTGGAAATGAAGAAAACCGGTATTACTCAAGGTTTACCAAGAGATAAGGATCCGCATCCATGAAATTGGGGAATCCGAATTCAGTGAACTTCTTATCTGCAGCCAGCAAGAGAGCAGCATCTTGATACATCTTAGAGAAGCCAGTAGTCAAGCTTGCATATACTGCTTCAGTTTGGTTAGAAACGATTCTTTCTGATTCCAACATCAACTGACGAGCTGTAAGCTTAATCAGGGCAGCAGAAGTATCAATCAGCAATAACTGCTGGTTAGGTGTTCCCGGGTGGATGTAGAAGTTAGCACTACTGGGAACCGGAGACTTCACATTCAAAGTAGCCTGAGTTGTACCAGAGTGACGATCTTTGAATTCCGGCAAGTTCAGCAATTCGATTGCCTGGTCTTCACCACCAATCATAGTTTGGAAGTTACGGCCCATACGAGCAGCACGAACCCAAATATGAAGCAAGTCTTTGTAAGTAATTCCTTGGGCAGTTCCATATACACCGATAATCGGAGCAGATTCTGAACCATCTGGTTTGTTACCGTTAATTACTACGTCCATTGCCAAGGTATCCATAGCATAGCCCAACTGGATACCAAAGTCACGGAGATAAATGCCCAGAACATCGATAGAAACGTAGTTCTTAACTTCATCGGTCATCTTAAAGCCCTTACCAATCTTGAACAGAGATACTGACTTCTGTCCGAAGCTTACTTCTCCCAAAGGAATAGTTTCAGCCTCGTTTACCTTTGCAGGTGCAGCATCTGACATATTGATCATCGGCATGATAGCAGACAGACCATTAATTGATTGGTCAGAAGCAATGATCTCAGGATAGAAAGGTGCTTGGCGCATACCCAGAGTAATTGCCTGACGAATGATTTCCGGAACAATCCAACGAATATTCTGCTGAGGCATAGTGAAGATGTTCTCCATTGTATCAACATGAGGATTGATACCGATCTTTTCGAAGAGTTCATCTTGGGAAATACCCCATTTGCCCTCTGCTACTTCTCCGAGGGTAATTTCGATTGGCTTTCTGTTGTTACTACCAGAACGGTAAGAATCCATCAGAGATACCATTGAAGGCAATTCATTAATGAAATCCTTCTGTGTCAGTTTTGATAAATCTTGTTTTTCCATATCTTTGCTTTGAATTTAGCGGATGAGTACTTGGATAAGTTCATTTGCTTCATCTGCCGGAGTAATAGCGATGAAGTGAGTCTCTGCATCGGCCTGGTCTGCCTTTACGAAGCGAGAATTGAGAAGTTCTCCGGAAGGTTTAACATAGCCACATTTAACTTCGGCATTTGATACCCAATTGCAAAGGGCATATCCTTCTACCATTACCGTTACCTCAACAGGGAAATTTCTTTGACCCTGATAAGCTGGGTTAACGTTATCTGTTACTGCAATGCCCAAGAATACTTCTCCATCGGCATATACTTTGATTTGGCCTTCTTCAGTAAGTGATACAGGAACTCCCTGTACAATTGTTTCTCCCTGCTTTACTGTGAAAGCTTGGTGAAGCTTATGTGATTCGGATTTGTAGATTACAGTCTTCGGAGTCTTAGAACCAAAGAGAGTCATCGGCTGGTCCATGTTTACAATGTTAGTCTTTTCCATAACCTTTATTTTTTATGTGATAACTTTTGTTTGTACAGACTCTCGAAAACTTGGTCTGTAGAATTTTCCTTATTAGAAGCAGTATCTTCTTGGTGTTTACCATCTTCACCTTCAGAAACTGAAGAAGCACGGTTAACATCATGTGAACCACATTTTGAGCAAACCATCGGGAACTTCTCTTCCAATCTTGCCTGGTAGTCTTTGGTAAGTGACACCAAAGTATTGATACCAGTAGTTTCAGAATTGAGCATAGTTACGATAGTTTCATCTACCTTATCACCCATTAACTTTCTGTAGGTTTCTACGGCAGTTTCTCGGAGAGAAGCAATATGATTCTTTCCTACAGTTGCCATTTCCGTCAGATTTGCCACTTCTGTATTTAATTTATTGATCTGCTCAGTGAGAGAAGTTTTCTCTGTATTGAGACTATCAACAGAAGCTTGCAAAGTGTTTTTGGATGATACCAAGTTCTGGATACAGGCAATCACATTCTCCTGATCCATCTCTTTACCTTCTTCAAGGGTAAGCATATTATCCCCAAAAAGGCTTTCAAGAAATTCTCTTAATTCTTTGTTCATACCATTATTTTTATTGTTTTGGTTTTCTTGGTTATCATTAAAAGAACCCTGAGTATCGTTATTTTCCTGGAACATACTCATGTCTGATTTGTAATCGGCAAAGAAATATTGCTTCGATTTATCCTCTCGATATTCCTCATAAGAAGCCCAAGTTTTTTTTGCAAAAGTTGGGTTAATGATTTTACCATCAGAACCAACCTTCTGGGCAAAGGCATCGGCACCATGTGAAACCAATGAAGTCTCAAGGTAACGAACAATTTCAGTAACTATTCTACGTACCATAACTCCCTTAGAATCATAAGTACCAAGTTTCTGATAGAATTCCTTATCATCCATTTGAGGATGAGATTTATCCCACTTGAATTGTACCGTAACAGAATTACTGTGAATTGAAGGTGGTTCCATGAGGATTCCTCTAGCAATTCTCGGGTTTGCCTTACCATCGATCTTCAGAATACCATTGATACCAGCTGGTATAGTAAAGCTACCATCCTTATAAGCCTCTTGCCACATTACTTGTGATACAGCACCAATTGCATTACCTATATTGGTTTCATGATCACAATTAATTGTTTGCCCAAGCAACATCTTCATAGAAGCCTTTAGTACTCCATTCTGACTGAAGTCTGTAGGATTCCAATTCTTCGATACGATAGTTTCTGAAAGCAATCGAAACATCGGTTCGATAAACTCTTCATCCTTTGGAGTTAATTCTGATTTATCAAGGTTGGGATAATAGGTATTATAATCTATATCACCTCCCCAAAATCCAAATTGAGCAATGGAATCTGGTGTAGGAGTTTTCCATTTGTAATAATTCTCGGAGAAAGCCTGGGCTCCCACTGCCTCTGGTATATACCCAGCCATAATAGTATGGCCTTGACCTATCACCATAGAATCAAGATACTCTTTGTTTTTCTTTGTAAATTTACTCATCTTGCTTTAGTATTTTGGTCTCCTCGAGAAGGAGCCGGGTTATTTTTATCTCTTGATCTACGAGCAGATTGGTTTTTGTCAGCCTGCCTTTGTTTCTTTTTAGTACCCTCTTGGGGATCAGTATTACCATCCTGATCTTCTAAAGGAACTCTTGGTTCTTTTTCATCTGGTGAATCATAACCCATTGCCCAAGCATATTGATCTTGGCTAATGATACCTGCCTTATATAATAAGTCAAGGTTCTGTATCTTATATTGGAGACCCTGTTGGATTTTAACTTCATCAGAAACGGTAGAAGTTCCCCAATCAATCTTTATTCCCTTATTATTAAAACCTGCCAGACGCAGTTCTAGAGAATAAATTCTATCCAATACGTAAGCTACAATCATTTGGATATTCTTTAACTGGCTAATCATCTTAGATAACATTATACCAGTTGCACCTTCACCAGTAGTAGATGATACCCCAATGATAGAACCATTAACTCCTAAACCATTAGCTACTGATTGTTGGTTCATATTCCAAGGCTTCTCTATATTACCCAATTCCTTGGTAGTAGAGTTAAGCTTGAATTCATGATCATCAATGTAACCAGTAACTATACCATCCTTTAATCCCTCTCGAAGATTCTTCTTAAGGTTTACAAGTATTCGATTTAATCGGTTTTCATAAGCTGATGCAGATTCACTTGCCATCTGATCAGGTTTTGCCATCTTAGCTTCAAGAAAACCAATCATACCGGCAACTTCCATGATATGCTTGAAATTAATCTTCATATCATGTTGGGTTTTTAATGAATCAAGAGAAGTCATAAAGGGGGGAATCCCATAAGGCTCATCAGTATCATTAAACATACCGGAATAAATATAGGTTTCTGTATTTAGCTTTATGTAATCTTCTCTTCGATTATTGGTGAAAGCTACATTCTTTTGGTAAGGTTGGTAAACTCCATTATTTTCCCTTTTGAATACTATATTCTCTGGTCTTAGGAATAGGATAGTTGCTAATCCTTCTAGTTTATCATCTGGAACACATTCAATAGAAATAGCTCCACTAACTAAGAGTTGAACTATCATTTTGTTTACTAACCCATCAATCCCAGCAGAATACGTTGACCATTTTTTGGTAGCATTCTTTAGATGTTCTCTCATCTTACTTGCTTCCTCATCCGTATTATTAGGGAATGTAATTAAGTGACCGGTATTAGACAACTTAAACATATCCTGAAGAGCAATGCCTACATCGGGATTCACTTTATATAGATCCCGAATAAAAGGTATTATCTCTGTACGGAAAGAAGGACTTACCATATAAGTAAGTCCTTTTAGGGAAGAAATAAAATTAGAATCTTCTGGAACCGATACTCTACCGGGAGATACTGAAGAAACCTGGTTAGGTTTTTTATTGCCTTCAGCCTGTGGCATAGTGGGAGGATCTTTCTTCCCAAATGGCCATTTGAAACTAATCTTTTTCATTTTGGTTGTACAATTATGTTAGTCTTTCCTTTTCGTATATGATTGCATATTGCTTTTCCGAAAATAGAGTCATCAGAATAGACATCACCTTCAAGATCTATATCTACTGCTGAATTGTTTGCCCTATGCTTACCCATTGCTACTGGTCTACCTAAACCATCATAGATAAAGGTATAAGCTTCTTGAACAAAGAATGGATCCTTTATGATAGCATTCTCTTCTCGAATATCTTGTTCAAGGTTCTCAATGATTACTGAACGGTTCTTTTGAGTAGTTAACCATCCGGGAGATTTATCTACCTCAGGTCTACTCTTACCTTTTTTCTTGAGCATCTTTTGATAGTAATACAATTTTGGATAGCCTTCATCTTGAAGCTTAGCGGTTATAGCCATACCCACATCATTGGATTCTGGAGCAAGAGTTGCCCAATTATATAATTGACCGGTATCTCCGAGTAACCTGGCATACTTATCTAGAGGCATCCTACCCTTATATACTGCTTGTTCTTCTCCTTGTTTATCCATACAAGTAAAAGCAGAGTAGTCAGAAGCTCTACCAGTTGAAACGTCTGCCCCGATAAAATATTCTTTATCTGATTGAGGTTCAAGATATTGTCTATACTGACCATTAAACCTTTTCTTAATAACTGGGTAATCACTAAGGCAGTCTTCGATAGCCTTTATATCAGCTAAATCGAAGACTGTATTTCCTGATGATAAGAAGTCACCATCTATTTCTTGAGCAGTTCTCTTTGGGCCAAGAGCAGAAGCCATTTGCTTATACCAGTTTTCATCTCGTTCTGGGTGCATTTGCCAATATAACCGGATTGGGTTAAATGGGTTACCTCCTGCAATGGCATCTACCCAAGTAGAATGGTAAAAGTTCCCTACGCCATAGGGTGTAGAGTTTACGATAGCCGATCCACCAGTATTATGATTAATGTATCCATTAGTAGTAATATAACTATGATTATCCTCAACATGAACATCATATATGGTAGATTCTTTTTCTTCTATCAAGGTCAGTTTAGATAAATAAACTGGGGTTCTATTCAAAATATTGTTTAAAGTTCTTCTAGAAATATCTAAACCATACTTTGATTTTAGAATACCAGATAGATAAGCATAGGATTTATCCTTATATTCTTCTCTTAAAGCCAATATTAAACCATGGGTTACTGGGTTAATCTTACCAATAATGTTTGATAAGGTAGCTCCAATAGAAAAATCCCTACCCCTTTTTATATTCTCAGAATTAGTTATTATCTGTAGATTAGTTACATAGTTGTGTTCTTTATTACAATCTATGTGATCTACAAAATAACCTTCTGGAATTGGTCCTATAAAAGCTTGGGCTACTAATCTAGACACTTTTTTAGTATAGGTTTTACCCTCTTTGGTTAACCCAACATCATAATAGAATCTTTTATTTATATGCTGTTTTACTTCTTCGAATCCACCCTTAGAATTTTTCCTTAATACTCTACCTAAGTTAGTTACAAAAAATCTTGGAAAACCCATTATGGGTTTTATCTTCTCTAATTTAGGTGGGTTGGTAACAGGAGGATTTATTAACTTCTCTATGCCTAAATCAATTTGAATAATATCAAGATTCTCTGATAGAATCTCTGAAGCTTTTTTCCAACCATGAATAGTAAGGAATCTATGTTTTGGAGTACATTCAATTTCTACACCTTTAGAATCCCTTAATAATAGGGTTTTTAATTTGCCCTTATTTTGAGACCATAAGATTCTCTTCCATTCTCCAGTATGGGTAAGAGTATATAGATTAGAATCATATAAATCTTTTACACCTTTCTTTTTAGGACCTATCTCATCCATACGAATAGTTCCTATCTCTGAACCATATTTATTTTTAGTTCTGGGTAATTTTATAGATTTTTTGTAAAAGATTTTGTAACTCCCTGATAAACAGGATAAAGTCGGGAAGGCCGCGGCCCAGATTTGAGCTGCCCATCTTACTATTGCTGCCTCATCAATAACCAGAAGAGAAAGGGATTCCGAACGACCAGCTTCTGAAGATGTAGGAATAGATTCTATGAAAGAACCATTATCGAATTCTATCATAGAAGCAGATCCAAATTCTCCAGCTCTACCGTTTATAATCGGAGTTTGAAGATACCCGGGAAGATTCTTATACATGAACTTAATTTTCTTAAGTACCTTTTTTGCCGTTGTATCCTTAATAGAGATAATGTTTATCTTCTTATTCGGATGGTACATCGCTAACCAAAGGCAGTACATAGAAATAAGTTCTGTAATACCAGCCTGACGAAACTTTAGCAAAATGTTGAATCTCTCTTTTACGAACTGGTATAGTACCGATTTCTGGTAAGGATATAGTTCGAATCTTACCTTTCCTCTTACTGGGTGTATCACATAACAAAAGAGACTAAAGAGAAATACATCATTAGAAACTTTAGCCAGTATCTCTAATTCCTCTCTTGTAAGGCTTGTATTTTCTGTTATAATCTTTTTTGCCATATCAAAATTTATATTGAACTGAAAACTCTAAATCAGTATCTATTCCCGATTGAAATTTCGGGTAGTAGAAAGCATTGATTCCGAGTTTGTAATTAAATCGGTTAGTCTTGAACTCAATTCCAGTACCCATGTCTAACAGATTGTTGAAAGGTCTGTATTTGCCATAGATGTAAGGATTAAGTGAAAATCTCTTAACCCTTTTCTGGGTTAATTGACCTTCATACCAGTTATAACTGTACTTATTCAGGTCGATTTGGAATGATCTAGTTGAATAAGTATTGGATTCCTTATTGAGTAGACTTAAGTTCAATTTATTCCTCTTTAAAACCAATTGAACCAGAGAATCTTGTTTACTGATTAGAGGCTGTCTTATGGAATTATCAGGAAGAGAGTCTGACTTCTCTCTATCGTAAACTAAGATTCTATCTGGTTCTTTTTCCTCTGAAAACTTTTTTTCAGGTTTAAAGGGTTTCTTGATGTAAACTGTATCTGGGATTTCATTGACCGCTTGTTCCAGAGAATTAACCTCTCGAGAAAGTTTGTAATTCCTGAAGCAAAGGTAAATAGTAAATCCTAGAAGTACAATAAACAAGGCCCTTTTTAAATTCTTCATGGTAATTTCGCTTTTAGTGAAACTCTGGTACTCACTCGTTTCCTTGTTTTCCCTTAACAATCCCTTTCTTACCTTCAGAGTTGATTTATAGGATTATAGCTTTCTTTACCAGAAAGCACTTTCCTAAAAAAGAAAAACTTAATAAAAAGAAAAAAGGGTTTTCAAACAGCTCAATTTAGCTCAGTTTTGATGAGTCAATTTTCTTGAGGCAACGTTTGAACCATAATCCTACTTCATAAACCGAGCCCTTGGCAATTGTGTATCTTGCCTTGTTAAGCCAATAATGGTGATCCTTAAAATCCTTTTCAGAGGTACCCTGGTTTTCATGAAGGTAAATTCTGAATTTCTTTGGGAATCCCATGATTGCCTTAAAATCCTCAACCCCTAAAGGATAACCATCTGGTCTGAATTGCCTATCTGCAGGTCTTAAGGTTAGTGGAGGTTTATCATACTCCAATCGATATACTCCCGGGAGAGTACTCATCTTTGCCGTTTTGATAGGCCATTTCTTTTCATCTTTGAAATCTCTAACCCAAAGTCGATGTATCTTTGCTACAGTTAGATTCTTTTTCTCAGGCAATTTTCGATAATCATACATTGCCAGAGTTTTACTAATCCAAGGGATTTGATTGGTATCATCTTCTGAAGAAAACGTGAGGGGTTTAAGTAGATTTCTAGTAATTGTTGGGTTTTTTACTTGAAATACTTCATTAAAAGCATTCAAGTATTTCTTACCGGTCTTTTTATGTACTCCAATGATAACTAAACGCTTCCTAGATATCTGTGAGTTCCCATAATCAAAAACTGACCTTTCGTGAAAAATAAGTTTATAGTCTTCGAAAGTTTTTTGAAGGTATTCCTTTGGTAGCAGAGATAGCAAACGAGGCAAGTTTTCTATAAGAAATATCTTAGGTTTATAATGTAAGATTGATTGAATCACTAGATTTAGGGATTTATTCTCTTGGGGATTACCCAATTCTTTTACTTTTGAAAGCCTCATAATGGAGGATGCTCCACAATCTGGGCTTGAAAATATGATGTCTGGCTTACAGTCTGGAAAAGTTCCATCTTTATAATAGGGTATATCCCCAAAGTTTAATTTCCACTGTTCTAGACCCTTAGTATAAAATACTCCTCTAGTTTCTATATTAGCTATCAAATTCTTTCTAAAAGGAAACAAAAGGATGCCTGCACCCGCAGACACCCCTAATACTTTTAATTTTTTCATTTCTTGTAGCTTCTCAGTTTTATGTAAGACATCCATGAAAAGGGTAATCTTTCTTTGAGATAATCCCATTTGGTATCATTCGAATGAGCTTCTTCTTCGAAACTTACGTCATGATATCGGTCATTCTGCTTATCCCAACCTGCAAAAGCGAGGATGATCAAATATTCGATTCCATACCATAAGTAGAAGAATCCAAAAGCCATTATAGGGATAATCCACCAGGGAGCTCCCAAACCAGCCACTATGACACCAATAATCAATCCCAGGATAAAGCATTCTATCTGTTGTACCTGGTGAATACACTCATGATTTATATTATCCCATTCATATACCTCTTCATCATACTTGAAGAAAGAATTGAAAAATAAGGTTATTGCTGTGTAATTCTTGGCTAGAATCAACTTTGCTAACCAATTATTGAAGTGACATCTTTTCATAACTTATTTTTGAAGTTTTCGTAAGCATTTCTTAATTTCTGATCGTAAGCATTCTGGGCATATCCAGGGCCATTATATTTTTTGGCAAATCCTGCCCAGTCTTTTTCCTTGAGTTCTTTCAAACAACCCGAGTTATTCATGAAATAATACATCAATTCCAGTTGTTTTTCATGAGATTCTGACATCTTATGAACGAAATCGAAGACATCTTTGCATCCACAAAGGTTGTGATTGAATCCCATGATCTGGAACATTCCCCAACTTGTGGCTTTTAAAGCACATTCTTCATCAATTTCCTTAGCTAATTCGAGCCTTTTGTACTCTCCTAAGCCCCCAAAATACTTCGATTTATCCCATTTTGGATAAAATACCGTAGAAAATCTCTTACAAAGATAATCTAAGTCTCTATCTGGGAATTTTTTATGAAATTCCTTGTACATAATGTGTCCTTCAAAAAGAATTTGAGGTCTACCGTCAGCTAAAAATCCATCTCTACCAGCTGCTTCTACTAATTGTACTGCCTTTAAGAGAGCCGGTTCTATACCCAACCGGTTAGCCAGGTCTTTAATCATCTCATTCGTTAATTTATCTTTCATAACTTTAGTGTTTTAAGTTCAATAAACATTGAACAGTATTGCTCATATCCCTATTTTCTAAGTTCTTTGTGTTCTATTATCTCATATAATTTATAAATAATGCAATATGAATAAGACAAATCGATGCCGAATATGCGGCAAACCCCTTAATTTAGAGGATTTTGACTTGAATAGGGAGATTCCCAAGCTTATGAAAGCCAGGGATGTTTGTTATCAATGTGCTTTTTGGTTTAAACGTTTAGATTATGATAAAAACCTTGAAAAAGAGAATAAAATTGCCATAATCACTCCTGATTATTCTCACTGGGTAACTACAGTACCTGGAAGTATTCTAATGGTACCTTCTGCTTTTGGGAGAATATATCAAACTAAACTCCAACCAATCAACACTCTGGGAGTTATCGATAGGAAAGATAAGCAAGTTTATATCATCAGATATAATAACATCACCCACCAGGGCATTATTCCGGAGCATCTAAGAAAACTTTTTAAAGTAAACGGAGTATTCCTATCTCCACAGGAATACAAAATGCTAGAAGATTACCAAGGCAATGCCTATGAATTTATTAAAAATAAAATAGATAATTTTCAATAATCAAATAAATTTAGTATATTTGCATAAACAAATTAATCAAACGAATTATGAAAGAAAAATTAAAAGAGAGAACAAAAGTAATCTACTCAAATTCAGAGAATCCTACACTGATGGAAGAAGTAGAAGTAGTTTCAGTAGATAAAAAAGAGGGAGTTGCTACTCTGAGTAATAAGGTAAAGGTAACTCGATTGCCTAATCTGGATGGAGTTTATAAAAGAGTAGGCAATAATCTTCAGGGATTTGCCTTACCAATGAATCCTGAAAATGAGGAAAGGTTTAAAAGGTTCAAGGCATATTTCTCTATCAAAAGATCCATAGAGAAATTATCCTCTTATGGAGAAGATATTAAGGGATGGGAAATCTCTAATTTAGAGAAGGTTCAAGGCAAATTATCTAAGGTAATCAATTTAATCGAAGAAAAATAATGTGGGTGATTCTTTACACAGTATATGCGGTTTGTTTTTTGCCAGCAGTGATTCTTACAAAGCTTAGTAAGAGATATTTGGGTTTAAATGAATTCATTACTTTCATCAGTATCTGGTTAGTTTTGCCTTTGTTCCCAATATATTGTTTAATCCGATACTTAAAACATTTGAGATTATGAGACATTATTTCGATTCAAACAACAATTACAGAGGTTGGTCTGCTAGTACTCAAGAACTTATACAGTACGTATTGTTCTTGATCCTATTCCCAGTTATAATCATATTTGGGGTATTGGGCTTTCCTTTAATTTATTTGGGTTGCTACTTTAATCAAGGTAAATTCTGGGAGAAGAATAAAATAGGCCTTACATTTGCCTTAGCATTCTGGGTAATTGCTCTATTCGTAATTTAAGGGAGAAGTTAGATTTCCCCAGTCTTCGAAAAGTGAATGTAGAAGAGAATAAAGAAAAAGAAGAAGAACTATAATATAATGTTTTTATTCATAAGAAAGATAGATTGATCCGTTAAGATCCCGGACCCTTAGAGAAGGTAATCCGGGATCTTTTTTTTTAGTTAAAAACTATCTGATATAGGGTCCTATAATCATAGGCGTCATGCTTATTAGTCAATCGTAAAGATACCTCATCTACTATACCAGTACCATTACTTAAGAATATCTCTCCTTCGTAATTTTTAAGACCTAATCCACTAATTGGCTGTTTAAGGGTGAGAGATCTAGATTCACTGGGTGTTTCTAATTCAAGCTCATAATCCTCTAACAGATCTTCTCTAAAAGTACACATCAGAAAGTATTTGATATCTGAACTGAAGTCATAGTTATTAGTCATTTTAATTTTACAATTATAGATAGGATAATTGGAACCATCATCATTAGTACCCACATTTACAAAATTAAAATAAGGTATAAAATCCAGAGTACCTGCATTCTTTGGATAACCAGAAAATTTTATCAGTGAAGCAGTGTAGAAAGGCATACTATTTTGTAAAATTCTAACCTCTTGGGATTTATCTCCTGCGGTTCTTACTGATAGGCTAGTAGATCTATCATTTGCAAATGGATTGGGATCTGCCATTATAGTAACTTGTCCATCTCCTTGCCCAGATTCTGGGCTAACTGTAATAAATTCTCTTTTCATATTTTTAGGATTTTAGTGTTATTTAAGGTATAAAGGGAGATCTCGAGATCTCCCTTTATAATCGCCTTAGCCATGTGTAATAAGGGTGAACTATTCTTATATGTAACTTACTAAAAATCATTTAAAGTATGGAAAAGAACTTTTTAAACATCACTCCAGAGAGTGGAAATGGAAATCAAGAAGTAACAATAAATGCAAAAGCTAACATCTCTCTAGAAGATAGAGAAGAGATGTTGAGGATCAGATCCTCAACAGGGAAAGAGGCTTCTGTAAGAATAATCCAAGAGGGTATCCCTTTTATTGCTAGTGTCAGATTAGAGTATCGGAATGTAGTCCAAAGGATTTCTACTAAGAAGGTATATATTAATATCTCTCAGACTTATAATACAGGTAATATGCCTGGTACCCCTACTACAACGGTTCAAATAGCTAATGTAACTACCGATATTCGGTTTGGTTTCTATTTTTCACTATTGATCCGAAAAAGTGTATTAGACGAAATACTACCCATTGATCCGAGTAAGGGAGAGAGGATAGTATTTTGTAATAATACCGATTTAAATGGCGATGGTAAAGATAGTATAATCCCTTATGTAAGGGAAGAGATAAATATTGAAGGTACTCAATTCTACTGGATAGATGCAAAATCTATGGATCCTGTTATGCAAGGAAATCATGAAACAACTATTGGGTTGGGGTACTTTTTTGATAGAGTAGAGCTAATCCAATTGCATAAAGAAAGATTTCAACTATACCTTTCATAGGAGGAGCTTTAATATTTATACCAATTGAGTTTATGGTAACAGTAGAAAGAATTAGAGATGATAGTGAAAAGAGAATCCTAAGGTGTTCTGAGGGTAATAGAGTTTGGTATCAGATGTGGATTGATCCCGGAGATATGCTAAGAATAGAAGTACTATTGGAGGGAGGGAGTAGAACTTGGCTAATAGAACTTCAGAAGTATTATGTATTCTTTTATGAGAGAAAGAATGGTAGGAGGATCTTAGGGAAGGATAGGGTTAAGAAGATATTGGATACCCTTTTATAGAAAGGAAAGCCAGGGATGTTTTATTCTCTGGCTTCTTTGTGTGAATTATATGGGGTTATAGTATAACCCCATATAAACCTTTAATATGTAAAGTGATGAATAAAAGTTTTTAAGTGTATCTCCAAGTGAAGGTAATGGTAATGCTCAAGTGAATATTAGTGTGAAAGAAAATTTCTCTCTAGAGGAAAGATCTGAGAGCCTCAATATTCGAACAGCCAATGGAGTAGAGAAGCAAGTGAGGATCCTTCAAGAGCCAGGTATGATCTTCTTCCCTACTATGAGAGTATCTGGCATCCCGGTGGGACAAGGTGAGAAGAAGTTTCTTTGAGGAATAGGTTAATCAAGGAGGGTCTACTTATTCACTTGAGGATAAGAGAAAAGAATTAGAGGACCTTGATAGGGAATGGTATCTTAAGGATGATTGGTCTTATACTGGTTGTGATTGGAATATGAATTACGAGGGTTATCAAACTTTACCTTCTGCTACTTTAGATTATGATAATGGGGAAGGAGAGTATAAGACTTTATTTGAATGGAGATTCTCGGCTGGTTCAATGGATATATTACCTCAGTAGGGATTGGGAAGTTCTGGTATGCCTTTAATACGGAGAGGTAAAAAGTTGTGGTACTAAAAAAGGGTGAAGAATCCTCAAGGTACCTCTTAATGCGTAGAGCAAAAATTTCCTGGTAGTTTTAGGGGCTAAAGAGATTTAGAGATGCCTTTAATATGGAGAGGTAAAATCATGGTATACTAAAAAGGGGGAACGGTTATGTTAATTTTAACATTTTTAAAATAAAGATAAGGGACAATGTTTTATAGTCCCTTATCTTTATATTTCAGTCTTTAAAATACTCGTTTTCTTCGTTATTTAAACTTTCTTTTGTGTCTCTATACATTTGCTTAATTAAAAGAAATAATGCAGCAAATAAAGTTATATTTAGTAATACCATAAAGAAGTTATTTAAAGGGAGTATTTTAAAATACTCCCTTATATTAGTGTATTATTTATTAAAATCTTTTACGATTTCAAGACCTTTTTTCAAAATCTCTTTTTTTTCTTCTTTAGTATTTTCGCTTGCAATAGAAGCAAATGAAAAATCATTCAAAACGTATGCAGATTTATAAAAATCTAAAAAAGCATTGATTAATTTTTCAGATTTATTTTCTACTATTGTAGAGAGCATAGAATAAGTGTAGTTTCTTATTTTCTTTCTCGCTGCCTTTTTCTTTTTCTCGTCCATGCCATCAAATAGAGTATTTTTATAAAGCTCTGTTTTTTGTCCTAAAGAAGTTTTTAAAAGTCCGTTTGTTTTTTCTTTAGTTGTTTTAAACAACTCATTAAAAGAAATAGTTGCGTTTGCTTTACTTGTTGCAACAGCTTTTTCTACATTCACATTGTTTACTTTTGTTGTTGACATAATAAAAATACATTTAGTTTTTATGTTTATTTTATTATTTCCTTTTCTCTATAAAACTAAATGATTTATAAGAAAAAGAGAAAAGAAATTTGTTTTATTTCTGTATTGCAAATATAAGAATTATTTTTTAATCTACAAAATTTTTCGAGATTTTTTTTTGAAAATTTTTAGAGGATATTTTTCAATCCTCTAAATTAAACTTAGTTAAATCTATAATATTCTCTACATTTTTGATTAGCTCAAAAACTTCGTCTAAAGTTACATTATTTTTCTTTAATAAATAAGATGTTAACTTTTTAGCTGCACTCATTGAAGAAATAGCCTCAATAAGATAATAATTTTCATTGTTTGTAATAACTAAATACTTTTTCATAACTTTATATCTTTTGTTTTTCACTATGCAAATATAAAAACTTTATTTAGATTATACAAATATTTTAGAGAAAAATTTTCAAGAAAATGAAATTTTTAAAAATCAAAAATTTCAAAATTAAAATTTGCAAAAATCTAAAAATTGGAGAGGTTTTGAGATTGCACCCTAAAAAGTAGTTTAAAATTTGCACTTAAATTTGGGGGTACGTTCAAGCTTAAAATCACGCACGCTTTGTAGCTATAGATTACCTGTATGAATAGAGAGAGTATTGGTTATAAGTATAGAAGTACCCCATAGGCCATTAATGGTACCCAGTAGTAAATATCCCCTATTTTATTCAATTACTATAGAAGCCATTAAGGGAATATTCTAGAAGGCTTATAGGTAGAGGGGTATTAGAGCCTAATTACCTAATCTAATATAAGGCCCTGGATAGCGATTTTGAAAATAGGTGTTAGGTAAGGCTATAAAAAAACCCCAGGTACCTAAGTTAGGCCTGGGGCAATGTAGTTAATCCTTGAATAGGTAGAAGGTAATACCATAGGCCTTGTAGGTATCCTCGGCAGTATCGGTATCGGCCATGGGTTCCTCTTCAAGAGAATTGAAGGTAAAGAATTCATCATCGGTATTATAGTATACCAGAATTTCGGTTACCTTAAAATCTTGGATTAGGTTAGTTAGGTGTTCGAAGTAATCGGTTTCATCGTAGTGAAAGTCAGTGATAGAATTATCATAAGTATTAGCAATGTACTGATACCAAGGATAATGAGTCATAAGTACAAAGATAAGCTAGCAATGAATTAATGATTACCTGTGGGTTTTTCTGTCTGAAGGATGCTTGAGATGTTTTCATATCGGTATATTTTTAAATGATTAATACTTTATTTTTTCTCTATGCAAATATACATATAATATATTGTATATGCAAATATTGCTGGGGTACCTAAAGGTTATTTATCCCAGGGGCCATTAATGGAGATTGCCTAATCACAAAATTGTCCTAGAGCTTTACCCTATAATAACCTATACCTAATAAAAGGCAATCAAGGTACCCCTAAATCACAAAATGTCCTAGAATTATTGCATTTATCAATAATATAAATACCAATGCAATAACTTACATAGTTACTAGGATAATGGCCTAATAATCCCCTATGATTACCTATAAAATCCTATTTCTAGGTACCTTGAAGGCAAATATAAATCCCCAAGAGATCCCCATTGCCCCACAAATCCCAAAATCAGTAAAAGGCAACATCCTACAAACAACCGTACACTGCCTTTTTAACACGTAGCCTATTTTATCAACTACTATATAATATATACTAATAAAAGGTATCTAGGCAAAAGGCAAATAAGGGGCCATTAATCGACTACTGTACTAAAGCTATAGTACACTCCTACATACGTTTGTAGCTATATGACTATCTGTATTATAATTGCCTTTTACCTTCATATACCTTACCTTATATATATATATAATAAGCAGCCATTAATGGTATGGAGAGTATAAAGATTTTATGGGGATTAGGGGCCTTTTTATTGCCTTTTTGTGATTACCTTAAAATGAGCCAAGTAGCTCTAGAGTATAGTAGCTATATAGTAGTGTGGTATGTTTTGTATAGTAAGTAAGGGGGATTGCCTTGAGGTATCTCAAATTTTCGAAACCCCCAGGATCTTAGATATGTATCTTAGATATGTATTATATGATTAGTATTAATGATAATAGGTATTAAGGATATGGAGTTATATTGATTAGGTATATATGTAGTGTATTATTTCTTTTTGTTTGTTTTGGGTTATAGGGGGGATTGGTTATAGGTACCTTTGTATTAGGATCATTAGGCTAGTGTATATTATTAGGATTAGGATTTGTGATATTAGGTACCTTATTTTGTTTTGTTGGGAGGGGTTGTGGGATTGGTGGGTGTTCTCATTGTGTATGAGGATTAGGATAGTGATTAGGGATAGGATTACCTTTAGGTATGTGATATTCATGGTAGTGGGATTATATCGATTATGGTTATATCACTTAGATTTATTTGTAATATCTCTCTTAACCTTAGTCTTATGAATTCTGAGTGGAGGTGGTTTTTGTTTATTTCTTGGTGGAGGTAGCGGAGGTAGGGATTTAGTTCCTCGGTTCTGTAGAGGATTACCATTTCCTCTGTGAAACCCTCTGTGTAGTCTTTAGTGTGACCTGGTACCTCGAAAGATACCAGGAATTTCCCTTTTGTTAGCATGGCTCTAGTTCATTAGTTAGTATTCGGATATCAGTATATTGATTCATGTATTCCTCTTCTGAGGATATGTCTAAGCATTTACATGCTATGTAGTGACCGTACATTGATATACCTGATTCGTAGCCCTGGTCTTTATTTAGGAAGTGGGCTAAGCCTTTCCTATTGATTTCGATTACGGGGTAAGGAGGTTCTCCATTGGTTGCTTCCTTATCGAAGGTAGCAAAGTCGTAAGTATCCGTATTATCAGTCATGGTAGAGAATATTTCGATTAGCCAAGTAAAGTCTTCTAGAGGTACTTTGTCTAGCCATTCCCATCCGATTGGGTAATCGTTTACTGTTATGGTTAAGTCACTAAGGGTAGTTGAATTTAGTTTCATATTTTGTTAGTTGAGTTGAGGGTTAAAAGCGGATTGGGTTGGTTTAATATTTCTGAGTAGAACACAAGTTAGATTATGATTTTGATCGAGAACTCCCACTATTACGTAGAAGTATAGAGGATCCTTTGGTATATCGAATATGAATGCTGATACCATTCTACCTTGTAATTCTATTCGTTCGATATGAGTATTTTCTAGTTTTCCGTTTAGTAGTACATGAGATAAATATTCTTTGATAGCTTGGGATTCTCTTTCTGGTTTGAAATCCCAGGTATTTAGCATATCGTTAAACCATTCAGGATTATCGCCGAGTTTTATTAATTGGTTTTTGATGTATTCAGTCATTTTCCGTAATGTTTTAGTTCTTTGTTATATTCGGGGTATTTATTCTCGTAGTAGTCATAAAGATAAGTGTATTCGTCATCTCCAGACCAGCAATCTATGAAGTATTCATATTGATCCTCTGTTGCTTGTGATGGGTGTATATGCAAAGTGTATTTGCAGTAATGTTCCCATACCGTTTTTGGTTGAAAGTTATTCTTGGTAGGGAAAAGCATGATAGCTACCATGGTAGCTATCAAGGCAATTAGTATTAATTTGATTCTAGTCATGATCATAAGGGTTTAGCGATTACTGATATAAAGCCCTGTGGGTATAGAGTATAAAAGATTTGGTAATCTCCATTTGGTAAGAATACTTTCAGGATCTTTGCTAGCAATGGGTAGATTTTCCATTGGTTATCTTCTAAGAAGGTTACCCAGTCCTTTATTTCATCATCTAAATAGTTTCCAGTGAGTTGAATGTGATAAGTTTCTTGATCCGGGACAAATATATTGGTTACTACCTGAATCTCATTGGATTCCTTTTTGTATTGAAAAATGGGATACCAGATGCCTTCGGTTTTCCATTTATTAAGTTGGAATAGGGACATACCCTGTTCTAGAGTGTTAAGCAGTTTATATAAGTTTATCATAGGAATTAGTGTTTTAGTGACTGAAATAATTTAGAGATATACAAGGACTTTATAAGATCAGGAGTAAGGTGATCTTCTTCCCATTTTACAAGAGCTTTATATAGTTCATCATAGGTATTTACCATATCTTCGTCCTGTTCTTCATCTTGGATAAATTCCCAGAGATGTTTTTTAAGTTTGTTGAGGATTTCCTCTTGGTGATCTGGAGATAATTTGGTAATACCAAAGATGATTGCCTCTACCTGTGAAGGTGAGTAATCACGGTATTGGTCATCGGCACCTTCCGTTAAATCCATACGGGAGATAAGGTTTTCATTTAGGTTTTCGAATAAGATTTCCTCTGAAGAATAGGTAATAAGGTAGCCAGGAATGGAAGAAGCAAGAGGGTCATTGCCCAAATCGATTGAGTAAACTTGGATACCTTTGTTATATGGATTAATGTAGAGCCCATCGGTGTAGTCATAAGTATAAATGGGATGGGAAGCAAGCAAGTTGCCGATGTCGGTTAAATTTTTTAATTGTTTCATAATAACGTCTATATTTAAATTGTTTTTCTATGCAAATATAATCATTTTTATTTTTATAGAAAAATATATCAAAAGAATTTTAATCAAAAAGGGAGTTCCCAGTTCCTGTTTTGTGATAGGTTTTATCATAAGCAGTGATATTGAGAACTCCCATAACGGCAAATGAAAGAAAGTGATTAAGTTTTGGTATTAGTATAGTTCATCTGCCAGGCTTGGTTCTGGGTTATCAGGTTCTTTTTCTTTAATTACGCCTTCGTTACATCTTGTAGAGGATGAGGCTCTAGTGAATTTTTGATATGTGAATTGTTTGGTGTCCTTATCATAGGCAAATCTAAATAGACCTTTACAGGCAATTCTCTTCCCGTAAGTTTTCTTTAGATTGTTATACCAGTCCATATATTCCTGAGGAGATTTAAAGATTTCTTCTTTGCCCTCTTGATCAGGATCTTTGCTTATGGGTCTTACCCTCCAGTTAACCTTAATCTGATCAGGTAACATAGTTAGCGATAGAAAATATCTTATCCGAGTACCTAACCTAATGTTTCCAGTTTCCATCTCAATTGTAGAGGGAACCATTAATTGTGGAGTATACCAGTATTTTCTCATGATATAGAAAAGTTAAGTTGGAAAATCCAATTGTTTTTATCAAGTTGATTAAACGATATGAATGTACCGTCGTTATCCGTGAAAGCATTCATGAATTCAATAGCAGTATCAGCTAATTGTCCCTTATAGGGATTAGTATCAGCGGCTATTGCCGATTCGAAGATGAAGGTATAGTATGCCGTATCCTCTATTTGAACTTGGTTAATATCCAAGCAATTGAGTTTGTAATCATCCTCTAATCTGATTAGAAGTTCCATTAAGAGATTACAGAGATTGCCCTGTTCATCAGAGTCAAGTTCAAATGTAGATTTCTTTTCTAAGAAATTACGAACTACCTTTAGTGTTTGGGAGTCGTTGTAAGTTACTGAATTTTTCATAAC
>OHAT01000368.1_pt1 | contig 47703 bp, 46 predicted proteins | sample 1577141 | NCBI WGS metagenome assembly OHAT01 (sample SAMEA3541578, study PRJEB24748) | human gut metagenome | biome: human gut; feature: human-associated habitat; material: faeces | place: China | collected 2012 | reverse complement strand
CCCTGACTGTCCCAGTCCAACTGGGATAAAAGCGGTGGATTACCTATCGCTATTACAACACGCCTGTAGGCGGGTTGCAGATTATCAAGAGCGACAAAGACAGCGGAAAGCGTATCGCTGGGGTCAAATTCGAGATCCGCAAGATGAATGGTGAGATCATCGGCACCTTCACAACGGACAGCACTGGTGTCATCTATCTCCCCGAAGCTGAAAGCGGCTGGTACACCGTGACGGAATTGGAGGCTGCGTCCGGATACCTGCTGGATACCACGCCCCACCGTATTGAGGTCAAGGACGGTCGGACGGCCACGCTGGAGATTGCCAATCGCAAGGCCTGTTCCATCCTCATCCACAAGGTCGACGCCAACACCGGCGATGGCATCTATGGCGTTACCTTCGTTATCTACGATTCCGGCAGGAACCCCATCATGGAGGTCACAACGGATCAGGACGGATATGCCTATGTTGATAAAGAACTGGCCGCAGGAAAATACTATATCCGTGAACTGGAAGCGGCGGACGGTTATATCCTTGACAAGCAGTATAAAACCGTTTATGTGGAAGCTGGCAAAACCAGCACCATCGAGTGGGAGAATACTGCTGTTACTGGTCAAATTCAGATTACCAAGTATGCTGCTGAGTCCAATGCTATTACCGGTCAGGCTGGTGGCGTTACACTTAAAGGGGCAACCTTTGAAATTGTCCGCGAGCGCAGCGGTAAGGTAGTAGATTATATTACCACCGATGCGAGAGGCGTTGCGGCTTCCAAACCGCTGCCATTAGGCCGTTATCTCATCCGAGAGGTATCTGCGCCAGCGTACTATCAGGTGTCTGCCGAAACCTTTGATGTAACGCTCGAATACGCGGGACAGATCATTAAGCTGGCGGCTTATAATAAGCCTGCTGAGCTGGGAGTTACACTGACGAAGACCGGAATCAAAGAAGTACTGGCGGGTAGTAAAATGTCCTACCGCTTTACAATCGCTAACACCTCTAATGTGGATTTGCAGAATTTCTACTTCCATGACAAGATTCCTTATGATGTAACGACCGTGTCTGCTTTGACTACCGGAACCTATAATGCACGGCTCACTTACCGAATCCTTTATAAGACCAACTACAACGATTATCGCGTGTTGGCCAGCAATCTTCTCAGCACCAATAATTACTCCTTTGGCCTAAGCGGTTTGCAGCTTATGGCCGGCGAAGTCGTGACAGATATTTACTTCGACTTTGGAACTGTCCCCTCTGGTTTTCAGAGTGTGACAAAGCCGACTCTCATGGTATCTGTTAACCCGAGAACAGCAAATAAATACTATGTGACAAACCGAGCTGATGCCGGTGGAAAATTTGGAGAGACCTGGCAATCCGCTAATGCAAGTTGGATTACCATTGTACGCAATCTCACTCCCGTCAGAAAGCCTCTTCTTCCTAAAACCGGCTACTAAAAACGATAAAGGGCAGCGATAGTTTTTCTATCGCTGCCCTAACTAATCAATGATACAAGCGGTTCAAGAGGCGGTGGTTGCCTTGATAAGGACGCTTGTCAAAACACGCTGACTCTCTCTGCTGCAGGAATCACAGAACTGATTCTTCATTGCAAATTCCATGGCATTCGCGATGCGCTTGAAGTCTTTTACCTCTAAGGCATCTTCTGTAAGGTGACGATGTACCAGCAGATATGCGTCGCGAACGTCTGCGGAGACATTTGCTCCGGAGAAAAGAGTCTCGATTATGCCGTCAATCATTGCGATCTCTTCGCTCGTAAAAACCAAAATTCTCACCTCACATGGTGTCGATTATAGCAGACAGCGGTCGTAATTTCAAGGAAAGATGTAGGCGGCAAAAATGGCAGAGAGACATTACTCTTTCTTAGAGCATGAGGAGATGACCAATGAAACCAAACAAAGGATTTATTACTGTGTTCATGATGGTGCTTATCAGTATATCACTGTCCACTTTCTCGCGTGCCGCTTTCGACACCTTTTCTGATGTCCCGAATGATTCACCGTTCCATGAAAGCATATTCTATCTCGCCGAACGCGGCATCGTTCGTGGTGAAGGAAATGGTCGATACGTACCGGATGCACCTGTTACCGTGCGCCAGTGGGCAATGATGCTCTGCCGCGCATTGGGCAACGATAATCCGCTCAATTATGATGATGACTGTATTCGGCAGGGCTACTCAGATGGATGGCTGGAGATGACAGCTATTACGGCACCGGATTCTGACCTTTGCCGCTATGCCATCTACAAAAGCGGCTTTGCCGCCTTTGGTGTTGACCTTTACAGTTTGCAGCTCTACCCGAATGAGGGCAAACTGTCCCAACAGAGCGAAGTCCTTCGCGCTGCTGCGGATTTTGGCCTGTGCGAAGATACCTGCGATGGAACAGAAATCATCACACGAGGAGAGGCTGCGGAGCTTCTTTATGCGCTGCTGACCAAGACGTTTGCTGTTGTGCCGCCGCCTATGTTAGATAACATACCTCTGGACAACAAAGCAGGCGTCGCTTTGAACAACTACTTGTTGGAGATTCAAAAATTCCCGAATCAATGATGCAGTCATTTGCCGAAAAGGACTGGCGGTATGTTATCGATTTCGATTACCTTGCAAAGCTGAGCAAAAAATATGATCTTGGCTGCACCGGGGCGACCATCTATGAAGGCCGTAAAATCATCGTATCCTCAGCGAAATCCACTATTCACGAATTTGGACACTTCCTCGATGGAATGATGGGCTTTCCTTCCCGGACGAAGGGCTTTTATCAAAGGGAGTCTGCATCGGCAGCATCACTCCTCCGTACATATGCACTTACCGACGCGCAGGAATATTTTGCGGATTGCTTTGTGTACTGGATCAAAAATCGCGGTGATGGCAAAAAGATGGCAATGCTGCAAAACGCTGCGCCTGAGACCTATCATTATTTCAAGATGCTCGAGGAAAATGACTGGAAACCCAGTTTATCGCCTTAGTTCCAAGGAGAACCTTATGAAAAGAATTTACCATTTCTATTTAACTTGTATGACCCTCACGTTGACTATGCCCATGATGATCGTCAGCGCCTTTGCCGTGGATGATATGTGGACAGTAGCCAATAACATTATCGTAGATGTTTACGGGAAAATTGTCGGTGTCAGCACGGTTCTGGCAGGGCTGATGTCCGCTGTTGCGGTGATCGGCGCAAAGCTTTCCAATAACCAGCACAAAGTCGATCAGGCGTGGGACTGGCTCAAACGCATCTGGATCGCCTGGGCAATCATCAACGGCATCGGCGCATTCATTGCATATGTTGCGCCGCTGTTCAACGGCCTTGCGACACTGACCCCGTAAAAGTAGAGATAGCTCCGGCAAAAGGAGGTGTCCACATTGCTTGAGCTGATTTTCCAGGGATTTATGGAGTGGGCTTATGGGCTTGCGCTGGAATGCTGGGAATATTTTTCATCATCGCTGCTTGACATCATGAGCATGGATTATGCGTACATGAAAAGTCATGTCCCCGTGATGGTCAGCATCGCACAGGTGCTTCTGGCCGTTGGCTGGGCGCTCCTGATAGGCAATCTTGTCTTTCAAGCTCTCAAAAGTATGGCAGTCGGCCTCGGCTTTGAAGGAGAAGACCCGAAACTATTATTTACCAGGACCTTTGTGTTTGCCTTCCTGCTGATGGCGAGTCCGCAGATCTGCGAAGTGGGACTAAGCCTCACTGCAAGAATCATAGAGCTTTTAGAGATACCTGATGCCATCAACGTGACGCTTGTGGACGAAGGAGTGTTCGGTTCTCTCGGTGCGGCTTGGCTGCTGGTGATCATCTTTGGCCTGATTATCATGCTTAAGGTATTCAGGCTTTTGCTGGAAATTGCGGAGAGATATGTGATCCTTGCAGTGCTTACGATGACAGCACCGCTGGCATTTGCAATGGGGGGCAGCAAAAGTACGTCAGAGATATTCGGGGGCTGGTGCCGGATGTTCGGAAGTATGTGTACGCTGATGGTGACGAATGTCATCTTTTTTAAGATGCTGCTCTCCGTCTTGTCTAATGTACCAAGCGGCCTCGATATAATTCCGTGGATCGTTCTGGTTTTGACGATTGTAAAGGTTGCCAGGAAAGCGGATGCTATCATTACTCGTATCGGGCTGAACCCCGCCATCACCGGCGACTCTCTTGGTCGGGGCTTCCCCGGCACGTTGACCTATTTGGTCATGCGTTCCGCTACATCTCATATTACCAAGGCCATCGGCAAATCTACCGGAAAGGGCAACAGAGGAGCTGCGTCCGGCTCGACTACAGGAGGGCCGCGTATAGGCGGCGGTCCGTCCGGAGCGCACAATGCTGCCGGTCATACTGCAAGTTATCAGGCTTATCAAGCCACACAGCAACAGAATACTTCGCAGGGGGTGGATGGACAAGGCTTTGTTTCTCAGCGTGAAAGCGTTCAATCAGGTGGAGCACAGACGGCCACGCAGGAACATTTCTCGAATTCGTCGATGCAGAATACTTCTTCGATCCGGCAGACAGCATTTAGAGGAGCGGAAGCAAGAAAGAGCTCTGTGCCATCCGGAATGCGGAGAGAGCCTGCTTATGTGACCTCTGCAAATCGTGATTCTCCGTCCAGTGCGCAAACACCAGCCGCTGGGCATGACACATCGGGTAACAAGACTACTTCAACGGTAAGAGAGCAAAGCAATGTGACGGCTTCTATCCGAACAGCTAATTCTGCTCAGCACTCCTTATCAGGAAACGCCTCACAGCACGAGATGGCAGGAAGATCACCTACGCCCGTGTCTACGCGTATGACTCAGGCAAATATGCAGGGTGTGCGAAGCAAGGTGAACGACCGCTCTGCACAACGGCCTGAACAGACGGAAAATGCAGCGGCACAGTCCATTGATCACGCAGTTCCGGCCGTGGCGCAGAGACCGTCGCCCGGCAGTGCAGGAATCTCATCCTCGCCCGCGGTCAGCGGCCAGCACTCGTCACAGCCTTTCGGAATGGGAACACGTTACACGCAGCGTCCGTCTGCTCGAGGCGTCAGCGAGCAGAAACCGAAAGCAATTCGCCCCGGCCACGCAGGAACATCGCCCACACAGCCTGCGCCGTCCTCCACCGTTGAATCGGCACGCAGTTCAAGTGGACGAGCAGCGCATCCTGCCTCATCTACTCAAGGGCCTATCGCCGGTTCACGGCCTGACAGGAATATCCCACAGGGTAGTAATGTTCCTCCTAATCAAACACGAAAAACCAATAACAACCCGGCCCGGCAGGAAGCGCGACCGATTGGGATTCGAAATGAGCCTTCGGCAAAAGGAATGTTTTCCGCTCAGCGCCCCGACCCCGCAGGAAATAGAGCGGATGTCTCTCAAGGGACGCTGACGCGGCCAACAACAGGAAATCGCGCCGTGGCATCAAAGAACGTCTTAATGCCTTCCACCCTTATTAAGGGCAGCGTAAAAAATAGCAAAGAGATATCCTCGAGTAGTAGAAAACAGCGGAGGGAAAAGCATGAACGAAAATGATAAATCCCGATCAGGACTTCAAACAGCGGTAGATTTTGCCCATGCTGCGAGGGCTGCCAAACGTATTATGCAGGCGGCTGCGGTATCCGGTGTGCATGGAGCCGCGGCTGCCACGGCCAGAGAAGCGTTTCCACTCCTCTTAAAAATCCTGATTGCTGCACTTGTCGTCTTCATTGTGGTGCCTATGGTGATTTTTACGGCACTTCCCAATATTTTTTTCGGTTACAATTCCTCGGGCACTGATACGGCGGCGACGGCTCTTATTCCGGTGATGTAGAGTATGGCAGCGGCTACGATAATAAAATCGATATATCCGGCTTTGTTGATCCCAGTACAAAGAACAATCTGGATCTTGCGTCCTACGCCATACAGGCATGGGCGAACAACTGGGGCTACGTATGGGGCACTTATGGAAATGTTCTTACGCCTGCCCTCTTTGAGTACAAAAAACAGCAGTATCCGGACGGTGTAGGAAACTACGCCGATTTTATTAAGGATCACTGGCTTGGCCGCCGCACCGCAGATTGTATCGGTCTCATCAAGGGCTACGGCTGGCTGGATACAAAAAGCATGACCATCCGCTATGCAACGAACGGGATGCCTGACTACGGTGCCGACCAGATGTACCAGGCGTGCAAAAACGCCGGGACATTGAATAAAGACTATGGTGCCATATCTACCATGCCGGAAATTCCCGGTCTGATGCTTTGGAAAAGCGGGCACGCAGGCGTTTATATCGGTGGTGGATATGCCATAGAAGCCATGGGGACAAGCAAAGGAGTTGTGAAAACCAAGGTCAGTGACCGAAACTGGCAAGGCTGGGGAAAGCTCCCCTATATTGACTATCGGGAGGGAAATTGATGGAAAGAATGACCCGTCTGCGTGCGATACGCTTGAAATATGGCATTTCACTGGTTGAGCTGGAGCGACACAGCCGCGTCAGCAATCAATATCTGAGTGCGCTGGAGCTGGGAAATGTCAGCCGCACGGCAAACAACGAAGAAGTTCTTGGCTGTGCGATCGATGAGATCATCCGTTCGCGCAAGAGCTCGCTATTAGGGTTAGAGCAGATGATACGGCAGTATCGCGGACACTTATTAGAAACCGTGGAGGTGGAAAAAGGTGAATTATGAAGTCTACCACATTCCATCAAACTTTACAGATGCAGGACGCATCATGGGCCTTTTCGAGCTTCGAAATCTGGTAGAGGCAGTGATTTTGACAGTCCCGGCCTTGTATCTCTGCATTGCGTTTCTCCCATTTGGGCTGACTGCAAAGATCATAGTGACACTGGTGGTCGTTGTACCAGTGGGAGGCTTCGGCCTTATTGGGATCAACGATGACAGTATGACACGGTGGTTGGGTTACTGGTGGCAATGGCGGAGAAGACGCCGGATCATTTTATTTCGAGGGGAGGTCAGAACGTGAATCTAAAGGACTTAATTTTTGGCGGCGGGGTGAAGTCCGGAGACGATGGCGGTACATACCGCGACAGCATTCAGGCATGGCTGCCCATCAAGAATATCATCGGAGGAGTTGTCATTACAAAGGATGGTCGATTTGTGAAGATACTTGAACTTCTGCCGGTCAATATCTATTTGAAGTCCCCTAATGACAGGCAAAATATCATTTCATCCTTTGCTGCGTATCTCAAAATTGCCCCAAATGATTTGCAGATGGTGGCGCGTACACTGCCGGCGGATACGCAGGCATATGTGGAGCAGATGCAGCGTTATGCCGAGAAGGAAGACAATGAGGCGTGCCGGGAGATGATCGAAGATAACATTCAGGAGATCGGCAACGGGATCGCGAGTGATGCCATGCGGCATCGCTTTTTCCTTGTCTTTCAATACGAAGCAGGTATGAGAGCCAAACGCAACACGGTAGATTCCATTATTCAGAGGCTCAACGAAGAGGCAGATACCGCGCGGCGATACCTTGATGTCTGCGAGCTTGAGGTGCTGGAACCTCAGTATAGTGATAACTTTGTCCTCAAACTGCTCTATGAGATCCTGAGTAAGAAAACCAGTCAGCGCGTCCGGCTGCCGGATGGCGTATTTGATATGACGACGGCCGTACACGGCATTTATGAGGAGTAATCATGCAAGTGAAAAAGAAGCCCCGCAATGCAGCGGCGAAAAAAATCCATAAGGTGCCTCCGAAAGAGAAGCGCACAAAGAAAGAACAAACCGAACAGCCGCTTTTGAAGCGTGTGATCTTCGGTGAAGAGAGACCCGACCTCACAGAACTGGAGGCCGGATCTACTACGATCCTCGATATTCTGGCACCGACCACTGTGGATACGAAAAGTAAGGACTACATTGTTGTAGACGGCGTATACCATACCTATCTTTATATCACAGGGTATGGCTATGCAACCACTGTCGGCTCATGCTGGCTTGCCCCGCTGGTAGAGGCTGGTGAGGGAGTCAACATGAGCTTTCTTGTCAAGCGGCAGTCAAAAGAAAAGATCCTTTCTAAAATCGCTCAGACGACGATGGTGAACCGCTCCCGCATGCGAGACGTAGGCGATACCCGTCAGGACTACGAAGAACTGGATAATAGGTGGCTGTCGTAACACCCCGCTGCCGGCACCATTCACTTACAGAGAGACCGCTGCCCCTGCATTCCTGTATAGACATGCTCCATTCCTGCTTCTTGGCTTCATGTTTCAGCTCATTGCTCGTCATTTACTTCACACCCTGAACGTTATAGTGGTGGAAAGTTTCACAACTCCCCACCACTATTGTCCAATGTCTGTCCAGCCGCTGCCTGTTTTGACGGTTACGAATAACAGATGGTCGGCTATTTTTTATTCGTCAGCAGTTTCTCTTGAATATCGAGGATCATCCCAATTGGAGGATAGTTCTTGAGCGACTAACTCCATAATCTGTTTGAGCAGTTCCTTAACATCAATAAATTCTTGTGTGCACTTAAGTGCGGTATAATCTACAGAAGATAAAAATGCCTCGATTTCTGCATCAATGCGCTCTTCATCGGAAAGAGCTGCAATAAGAGAGGCATTCAGCTTTTTCATGTTGCTGTTGATATTAGACAGAATGATGAACGCCTGCTTTTTCAGAGCCTCAATCTTTGCATTAGTGTATGTGTAACCATTGCGGTTTTCCTTCTTTGCATACTCGGAAAGCGAAGAAAAAGCGACTCGTATTTTTCTTGTTTTCTGAATATTGACATATCTCAAGGTGCTTGCTTTCTGCGAAAAATCCACAGTTACAATCTGGTGACTGATTTTTGTCGTTCCAGGAATGATGTCATAGTCATAGTCGGCATACTCCAAATTGAGGAGTGTAAAGAGAAAAAGGAATTCATTTCTGTCGATAAAATCAGCCAAAAGCATTATCGCAACATTGCGATTATCGCGCATTACACGGCTGAGTCTTAGGGCGGATTCCTTGTCAGTTACCTTACCTTTGCACTTTTGCCAAATTGGGTCTGCGTACCAGGTTGCAACAGTTTCTCCGCCTTTTTCAACCTCAATCAGATGGAGAACATCCGTATAATACATCCTGTTATTCTTTGCACTGTTACACGGCTTACAAAGAAACTGAAACTCTGGTCTATGACAGAAGCCAAGTGATATCGGACCGATATGATCTGCACTACACGGGCGAGGATGGTGTCCACCGTTTTCTTCGTTGGCGCAATGCTCTTTTTTCATGCTGGGATTAGAGCTTATGAAGCCCATCAGCTTGTTGGCTGTGATCCAGTTGCCGTCACTCCAGTTTTCAAAAGCTCTTCTGTCGGTAGAATATGATGCGAGATTTTCCTTTGATCGGCCTTTGTCTGCGGTAGAGCGACAGCAACGGTTAAATGTATGGAAACCGTCAAGCCGATCAGGAGCATTAGACATCGCACCAGGACTAAGCATACTTGGTTCTTTGGGTATATAGCTTTGTTCTATCCAAGATGTCCATAAAGACAGATCGTGCGGCAAGTTCGGAATCTCTTTAGCCTGAGTGGATTTTAGCAATCCCGGCAAGGAATCATATGCGACATCGCCATATGTATCAACGAATGATGTAACAAAATCTAAAATGTGAGTAGTTTCTTCCATCTCCACGGAACCGTCATAAAAGGATAATTTTTGTACCCTTTTCATAAAATTGGACGACAAATAGCAATAACGGATGTCCATAACACGTCCGCAGACTTTGCACGGATGCTGTTTTGTTGGATGGATGGTTTTTGCCACCTTACTAATCCATTTATCTTCATCGGTGCTGATGCCGATTTCCTTAGCTTTTTCTACCCACCATTGATACCGTTTGTCGTGTGAAAACTGAAAGACGCCAGAGCCTCTGTTTGATGGTGCTTCCCATTGAATTGTACCATCATCATGACGTAAATCTGGCATACCTGCATATGCAGGATGAGTCACGATTTCTTCTTCGTATTGTAGAAAGGCTTCGTTAGCCTCATAATTTGTTTTCTTATTTCCTTTCGTAGCCATATATGAGTGTCGTCCTTTCTCTCGAAGTTCACTTTTCCATCTGATAAAAGGATAAGGTTGTATACTTTGCAGCAAATATTCACCTTGCTTGCTCTCATGCCCGCTCCTCATCGTTCTCACTTTAGCTTATCTCTCAGATTAGAGCGGGTTGTTCTGGAGGGGCTATTGAACACCTATTCGGTTCAGCAGGTAGATATACCCTTACAAGCATTCTCTGTCCATATTCAACCTAATCTATGGGGTTGCTCATATCTAGGTGTTCTCACTGCTCAATTTGAGAGGGCTCGCTGTTCAATTTCACCGGTCGAGGTGATCTCACGGAGCGGTGTATGTGGAAAACATGACAGCCCCTAGTTTAACCGTTCGATCTACAGAGAACCTAAACTATTTGTTATAGAAGCCCGCAGAAAATCTGCTGGTTTCTTCTGATAGCATCATTGACCACAATGCGGGCAAATAGTTCTGATTTTTCCGGTATCGACTGACATATTAACAATGTCCTTATACTGGTATAAGCTATCAACTTGATAGAAGTTATCAGGATCAACATCCTTCATTTTGGACAACGTTTCTGCTGAAACATCAAAGCTCAAATAGTAGTATTCGTGACGGCAATCCGGATTGGGACAAATAGTTTTGGTCAGCATCATCTGGTTGCAGTTATCGCAAGCCATTTGATTGTCTCGTCCCCTCATTTCGCCACCACAGCAAGGACAATGCCCCGTATTAAGTGATACGATCTGACGAAGCATTACATTTTGAAGCCGTCTGAACGAGTTAATATCGAACATCGTCAACGGAAGAATCATAACATTTGCTCCATTTCCTTTTGCGTAAGAAATAATCTTTTGCTCATCTTCTCCGCAAACCGGAACAGCGATAATAACATAATCTGCATGATATGTCTCAGCTATATTGGAAGCATTCAGTTCGACCCATTCTTTGAATGTGTTACGAGTATCGCTCTCAAGCTCAATGGCAGCTGGCCAAATAACAATTTTGCTGTATTTAGGCTGACTGTAAGTCCGCTGCCGTTGGTCTATTGCCGACTTTATTGCACTATACTTTTTCTTCTCTTCGGCTTGTTCCTTTCCGCGACTTTCTCTCGTTTTGAATAAGGAACAGAATTTCTCAATTTCATCAACCGAAGCATCATTTTCCCAATAGAGTCGCACGCCATCAAAACTAAACTTACCAAATGTTTCTCCGGACATTATGGGTGATAATACACCATTTTCAAGATCCACATATCGCTTAGTTTTGTCCGTTATAGTCACACTTATCAAACCATCTGTTTCTGAAACAGACAATGCAAGATTGTCATCCTTCCTGCTATATAAGCCATCTTGTTCAATGTTGAAATTTAAGACATGCGCGGTATATCCACATAGGATTTTGCAGAAAAGCAAATAGTCTGACAGGGTGTCTGAAAACTTAACCGCGTTTTCTTCATTAACTTCTTGAGGGGCTATCTCTTTATGAATATCCTTCCAAAGCTTAAAAACCACATTGTAGTGCTTGTCCATCAAAAGGATATTGGTTTCGTTCAAGGGGTTTGTTACGCCTTTTGATTTTTTTAGATAACGATACAATCTTGTTTGACGCAATGTGCGATATTTTTTCAGTAAATATCTCGATTGTTCATGAAACTTCTGCACAAGATCCAGCACTTTTGATCGGTGCTCATCGCCTTTTTCGTCCGAACTCATAAGTTCAGCAACAGCTTTTTGAAAAGTAACATCGAAACCAAAACTGCCTATCTGGACGCCGCTGTTCATGATTCCGTGCAGCTGTTCATACTGATCCTTCAGCTCTTTTTCCTTTTTTCTCAAAAAAGAAAGAATCAGGTCAATCAATGTCTTCGTTACCCGGTTTTCATAGATTTGGAACTCATCATCTTCAACCCGAGAGAAAAGTCGTGCCGGTTTTAATCCGCTTGCTGTTCTGGCCAACCAGTCTTCACTATGGGCCGCCAAATACGGAATGGATTCATAACCGATACGCTTAACCGTCTCAATAGGTCGCACTTCATTTACTGCTTTAAGATGAGACTTAGGCTTTTCACAAATGCTCTTGAAAGCAGGGAAAGCGATTTCCAGTTTGTTAAACAATTCGGTCCAATCATGCACTTCTGCACTTTGGTCAACCGCATACATTTTCAGTTGTCCGCTCTGAATACTCTTTATTTCATTTTGGGTTTTATCCATGTGCTCATAAGCAAATTGTTCATAAGCAAGGGCGTATTCGTTTGACAACGTATGTACTATCGGTTTGACAGAGTATGAGTATTTTTCACCATGCTGCCTTACTATCAGCTCAGCATCTGCATCGCAGTCAAAACTTGTAATGCTTGAATCAACAACGACACCATTATAAATAAGATCGAAATCCGGTTCGTTTCGTTCAGTCTCAATTACAAGGCATGCCCTACAAGGGGTAGTGCGAAAAACACTACCTCTTGTAAGTTCTTTATTAACTAATGCTGATTGATATAAAACTCTCATGTTACCTCAAATCCTTGATACGTTTGTTGATCAGTCTCTGTGTTTCTTTATAATCCTTGGTTGCATCGAGCAATTCAAGAAAAGCCTCTCCGTCATCGCTGGAAATGACCTTTCTTAAAATCTTCGTAGAAATCTGATAATCAAGCGCATCCTCCAAACTACCGCCAGCTGCAGTGAAGACTGCAGCAAAATCAACGGTCTGCGTTACAATTCTGTTGCCGAAAGAAATATCGAACTCGTCCATAAGGACAGCATCAAGCTCCTCAAGTCGTGCTTCAACTTCGGCTTTCTCCTTATAAGCGTTAATTGCGCTCTCAAAGAGCTTAATCAGATCAGTGACTGAGATATATTTCTTTTCAGTATTAGCGTACTTACCTTCAGATACGCCTTTACGGTTCAAAGATACAACCTGCGCACGGTCATAAACCTTATCACTGATTTCAAAGGTGGACTCGTCTTGGTTAGCAGTACCGATGAACCAAATGTTGTCTGTAACTCTAATCTTTCTACCGTCTATCAGATCTTTTGCTCCTGTCAAACGTCCCAGTTTAGCGAGATAGGAGGTAAGCATCTCTTTTTCTTCATCAGAGGTTTCTGACTTCAAGTCGCCCTGCCTGCTTCTTTCAATTTTCTCCCAAATTGCAAATACAGTAGGATCGTCTTTCCGCATCTTCTGCTTTACTTCTTCAGGAAGTTCCATAGGAAGCGTTCTCATATCAGAAGACACGAGTTCAATCAACCACTTGTCATGATCTGGTTCCTGAAGTATAGCAAGGAAATCAGAAAAGTAGTATTCGATTCTAGCAAGGTTCATTTCATCAAGAACGATAAATGTAGGAACCTCTTTACACCGTTTTTTTGTGCTGCGGTAGAGTTCTATTGTAAAGCTCTTCGCGTTGAACTTTTTGTTAAAGTCATTGTAGTATCCGAGGAGTTCGTTTCTGTCCCTCCAAGAGGATTCAACCGGGATCAATCTGTTAAAGCCGGAAATTGCTTCAGAGAAAATACGCGGCAAACTTGATTTACCAGTGCCGGACATACCTTGCAAAATAATGAGTCGGCTAACCGCCATGCCCGCCAGGAAAGCACGAATATCATTGTCTGTATAGTATAGACGCTCGTCTTTGTTTCTGCTGCCGGCGTAATTTTTCACATGGGAAACAATATCTCTAAGGGATTCAAGAGACGACCGCTGAACTCTGCGATTGATGTCGTCAACAAAATTGGTTTCTTCCGTTTCTGTATCAACTTTGGACAGTGAAGGACAAGTGTCACCGGTCCTGCTTTCCAATGCTGTTTTGTGGCTTTCAAGCTCCTGAAGAAGATGTTCATTCAAAGCATTTGTAGCTTCAACTTCTTGACGTACAACTTCAAGCTCTTTGCTGGCGTTCCTTGCAGCGACGGCTTCTTCACGATAACGATTTCTTTCTTGTTCCAAAGCGGAATTTTCACGTTCAAGTTTTTCCGCTCTCTGCGCCTTTTCCTCCAAAGCAGAAATACTTGCATCATCAGGATACTTTTCATATACAGCGGCCAAGCGCTCGTATTTATCTCTAAACTCCTGCATTTCTGCGATTATTTCTCGCATAGAAACGATTTTCTTTCCACCGTTGGAACTTTCGATCTCTGTCTTTACCGTATCAAGAAGTACCTGAGTTTCCTCAAGACGTTTTGACAACGCTTCATACTTCTCAATAAGCATGCCATACTTACTTTTTTCGTCTTTTAATTCGACTTCAAGTTCTTCAACTTTTGCCGGGCTTGACGAATCATAGCGCTCTTTTCTGCGCTGGACATACGCTTTTTCGTCATCAAGCGCTTCTTTTTCAAACTCAAAGTCCTGTCTGTCGCTGTCGAGTTTCAGCTGGGCATCATGCAATTCTTTTTCACGCCGCGATATATCTTCGATCTGTTTTTTCAAATCCTCTATTTGAGACTTCCAAACTTCACGAGCTTCTTCAGCAGCGCTGGTCAGTTTTTCGATACGTTCTTTTTCGGCAGTTTCCCGGATTTCATTTGCCTTTTGGTTTGCCGCTTCAATAGCTGCGTCGGCAGAAGCTTTCGCTTCGGCAGCAGTTGTCTCGCTCTCCTCTTTAGCCAAGGAAATAATGCCATCTGCTTCCGTTTGAGCACTGTCGATAGTCGAAACCGCCTTATCATACTCTGCCTTTATAGCATCATATTCTTCTTGGATTTTTGCCTTCTTTTTCGCCAAATCAGCGCGTTGAGCTTCAAGTTCCTCTGATAAACGCTTTGCTTCGGCAGCGGCTTCATCGGCAGTTTTTTTCTCTTCCTCCAAAATACCAATGTCATCCATGAACTTTTTAATCACGGCTTCCTTGTTTTTTTCAAACTCGGATTCCGTTTTGCTCTCTACGACATCGGCAACAGTCACTTCGGCCTTAACTTCAGGCTTGGGGGCACTTTGTGGCTGGTTCTGTGGCTTTTTATTGTTGCGATTTTTCTTAGCCATTTTAATCCTCCTTGTAAGCCTCTAAAAGGCCGTTTATTAATTCAAACACATTTGTCATGTAGAATTCGTAATCTCTCGGTTCAAATCTTTCGTCTGTATCATGCGATACCTTTCTTCTGATTTGATTCAGCTTGTCTGCTAAGTCATACATTCTTTGTGCATTGCTCTTACATAAAAACCTCTTTGTTTCTGCTGTTCCAAGATAATAGTTAAGAACTATCACATTGATGAATTTTTCGACAATGCTATTTCCTTTGGTGGTGCTCATTCTTCCAATAGCCAGCGACGCATATTTATGGCTCCAGGAAATGTTATACGCATTTAATCCCGTGCGTTGTACGAGCTGCTGAACAAGAGACTTGCACCCATAATAATCAAGATCGGACTTCGCCGCACCTGAAATATTTACCAGCGTTTCTTTCTTGATTCCTCTAAAGAAATTGTTAAAAAGACTTTCAACTACGCTTCGAGAAATGTTATTTACGATGTTCTCCTTTTCAATCAAGCTATGTTGACGTTGCATCAAAGAATAAATCCTGCCCATATCATCGTATATAGTGGTGAATCTATCTTTATATACCTTCAACAGAGGCATCTTCTCAAGAACAAATACGCTATAGTCCTTTTCTTCTGTTTTATAGAAAGGACTCATTTTTTTAATTTCTCTGTTAAGGAAAGTGTCAACCAGCTCGTTCCCGAGGAAAGTGGTATCCGTAGCTGCCAGCCATTGAATCTGACGCAGAAAATATGTGCTGTCAATTCCGTTGAAATCGAATGGAGATTCGACTCGATAACCACCAGGAACTTGTGGGTCAATTATTATTCTCATCGTTAAATATACCCGTTTGGGCGGACAGTTTAACGCACGTATAAACATATTGTCCCGTAAAGCACTTTTAGATTCCGCAGCCACATCTGCTAAAGTGGTCGGCTCATCTTCTTCCTCGTCAAAAGAGTCCAATTCTTCAAAGAGATCTATTGCTTCATCAAGAGTTATATCTCCATCGTCGTACTGCTTAGAGGTGTCTGTGTTCTTAAAATATCTTCGGTATGCCTCTTTCAGTTTTACTCTTTTCGGCGTAAAGGGCTCAAAAGTCTTCTCCTCATCGCCGCACACCGTAAGTTTTGCTGGAAGAGCGTTCCCACGAAACAGAGCAATCTGGTTTATATCTCCATGATAAAAGAACGGAAGTACGTCTTTCTTAATTGCGTTTACAAACATGTATCCGAATTGAGAACTATCAGACTCGCGTTCGCCAATCTCTCCAGAAAGATATTTATTGCCATCATCGGTAACCTTCCACGGCCTGCCAATTTCTTTTTCGACATACTTCTTCTGCTCAAGATAGTCGAGAATTTCTTCAATTAAGCTTTCCGTAGCATTCATAGTACCGGCGATACCGTGTGAAGAAAGTCCGATAGAAACCAACTTCAATACAGTCTCTTCATACGCATCCAGATAGTTTTCTATGGGAGGAGTGGCTTCGCATTCAAGCGCAAGAACAGGAAGTGCGACATTAACCGCTTTATCATTCGGTTCAAAGCGACCAAGCGTTAAAATCTCAATACTCACGATAGTAGCCCCCCCTTCCATTAGTACAAATATCATAGAGGTTGGAGAAGCAAGGGATTTGGATCAATGTTTCTGCATCTCCATAAGCAATAAGTTGTCTAATTGCACGGCTGAAAGCAACACAAAGACGATTCGGTTTTTCAAGGAAACCTACGAGCGGCTTCTCATTATCATTTTTAGGTCGATTTGACCTTACACACGAGAGCATAACATAGTCAAATTCTTTACCTTGGAACGCATCGACCGTACCAACTTCAACCCTTGAACTTTCTTCAGCGTTCAAAATCATTTCAAGACTTTGTTTTATTTTGCTTGCCTGTGCTGAATAGAAAGTAATGATTCCAACGCTGGCTTCCTTATCAATTTCAAGTATTGACTTTAAATCTCTCGAAATTGCATCAACCTCTGCCTTGCGACTTTTGGAAACGCCAGGAGTCTCCGCACCTTTTGCAATCGGTACATTTACAAAGGTAAGCGGCTTACCTTCGTTAATTGCAACCGGACTAGATCGGAGTTCAGGCGTAATCGTCTCAGAAGTCTTTAGCTGCCCATCATAGAATGACTCACTGACAAACTCGCATATTTCCGGATGCATGCGGAACTGATGAGTTAAAAGAATTGCTTTAGGCTTTTGACCTTTGCTGAACATTCCGAACAGCCTTTCAAATAGGCTCTTTTCAATTTCCGGCAAATCCTTAAATTTGGGATCATCAGTTATCATTTTTAGCACGTCCGGTTCCAGCATGTGTGGGAGTTGCTTATGGTCTCCGACCAGAACGATTTTCTTTCCCATAGACATTGGGATAAAGAGGTCCAACGGATTAGCTCTTGCTGCTTCATCAATGACGACAAGATCAAACACTTGAGATTTATCCTTTAAGTTCAAACTTGTCTGGCAAGTTGCCGCAGTAGTCATCGAATATTTTCTGACGACGGTTTCATACTCCTGTTCCAGCCTGGACAAAAACTCACTGAGTATAAGAGACTTTTTGCTTTCTATATCGGAGAGCGTCCGCATATACTGGTTAGTAAAGCACTCCTGCAGTGCAAGCAGGCATTCATTAACAACACCTTTATCTTTAATGTTGATGCTGTTTTTTACCTTACACAGCCTTTTTTGCAGTTTTATAACTGCGGAAACATATTCATTGAAGTCTTTAACCGTTGCATCAGGACCGCAGACCCTTGCGATTGCATCAATATCACATTCTTCAATTTCCAAATCATCTCTGATTCTTAAATGTGCAAGCAATCTTTTGGCATTGATTAGTCCATCATCTTCAAACGATTCCTTGTCAATTCTTTGTGATTCAAGTTTTGCGACAACGGGATCGGGAAGATCATCGAAATCATCACCGGTATCAACGGCTTTAATTACCGTATTGGCCGCATCAATCAGTTCTTTGGGATATGTGATCTCCGTGAAAGAAAGATAGTGTTTTATCAACACCGAAGCAAGTTCAAGGGTTTCTCCGGAATTCTTGTAAGAAAGATACTCATCACTGAGTTTCTTTTTGTTTTCTACAAATTCCGCCGCTGTCTTGTCCTCAATCAATTCTCCGATTGATTTGCGCACACCGGTATACCAGCTCTCCAGAGCCTTTTGATACTGTTCTTTTGTGCTATCTTTCGCTCTTTTTGCAGTTTTACGGTAAGCAGGAATATCACCGGGAAGTGGTGTTGAGATGGCATTATCTACCGCTTCGTTTTGGAAACTTGATATTAGTATCTTCGGACTGCGAAGCGCATGCTCCGGGTCATCTTTTTGAAGTTTTCGTTCTTCTGCTTCAAAGATTTCTCTAAAACGTTCGCAGATAGCTTTGATAACTGTGGTCTTTCCAGTTCCGGGAGGGCCTTGAATAAGCGCAATATCAGGAGTGTTAATAGCAATGTTCAAAGCCTCAATTTGCTCGGGATTCAAATTGGATGCCTTTTTGAAGTTGCGTTTTAATTCCTCGGTAACAGGCTTACTACTACCCCAATCACTTGAAAGTTCATATTCAGAAGCGCCAGCTTCAATCAATGCTACTATAGACTTTATAGGCGATTGATGATTAATCATTCGCTCTCTGGCAGCATCACGACGTTTCATGATTATCTTATCACCGGCAACATATAAAGATAAGTCTCCAGTCTCCGGGATAGAGTCAAACCCGTCCGTCGTTTCCAAGTATGTGGTTATAGTTTTTTGAGATATTCGTTTTATTGCTCCAACAGCAACAGGCCTTACATGAGATCCCTCATCTTCATTGGTGCTCGCTGTAGGCGACACTCCAAGTTCTTTTCCTTTAAAAGAATCATCTAATTCTTCATCGGTTTCAAATTCAAAAGTGATTCCGTTTAAGTCTGACTTTAAGGTAAAAGAAGAATAATGCAACTTACCAAACTCTTTGCTTTCCTGTTCTAAGAGTTTTTTGCTTAATTCGTTATAGGCTTCCCATCTTGCAAAATAGGAGGCAGGATTTGAAATCTTGTCAAGATCTTCTGCAAGACTGTTATTTACATGTGGCACTTCGGTCTCCGTGATAAACTTAATCTCAGGGGCGATATAAATATCAACGGGGACTGTGTATCTGTCTTTCAAATAGCTTTCACTCGCCGCGACAATTCCTCGAGGCGTATTATGTGCCATAAGAAATCGTTTCCCGGAAAGGAATCTAAGATCAGCTGCTTGCTTTTTTCTGTTCTTATAATTCAAGCAAAACAAAGCAGGCTCTCCAAGTTCAGTCCAGACATATTCCCGGTACAGTTTTTCCGGAGAGGTTTTTTCTAAGAGTTTATTCGATACTTGTATAAATATTGGCGTTTTATATTCAACTACGGATCTGAAGGTATATGCTTGAATTTCCAGAGATGAGTCATTTATTCCATCTATCGAAAAGACACACCTGAAAGAATCAACCTTTTCAGTTTCAAACAAATCAGCCAAATAATCAGATGCTGCTTTATCTGCTTTGCAAATAACTGATTTACACTCACTCAAATTGCTTTTTGCACCGTATTGTTTTACAAGAAACTCTTTGCCATTTTGAGTTGACTCGATGCTTACAAGAGCACCCACGGAGAATCTGGCGGAAGCATCAAGATATGTCAGTTTGAATTTCAAGCCTTTCGCTGTATAGATGTCAGAGATCTTCATGTTTTTTCCTCCATAAATCTTGCCATCCTAATAAATGAATACTTTTTACCGCCGCATTCAATACCGATTGCCTTGTTGGTATCCATTTCAAAGTAGATTTCATCGCCGCTATGTAATTGGAGCGCTTTGTTTTTTCCCACTCTGATATACTTATTTGTCCCGTATTGCTTTATCACAATACCGTCTTTGCCGAATTCATTATATACGTGATACCCTTGCTCGTTATGAGCTATTGTTATGTAGTTGTCAGCAGTTCTACGCTCTTTGCTGGGATCATCAAACCGGAGAACATATAAGCCCTTCACCAAGTTCTTTCTGGATTCCTTTAGCACATAGGTATTAACAAGTTTTTTGCCAGCTTTCGAGTCCAGTATCTTGCCCGTCTGATAGTCGGTACCCTCAAAAAGAATGTCATAGAAATTCAGCATTGCTTTCGGTCTTGAAGGTGAATCGCACCATGGGCAACCTGCATAAGATTTACCATCCTTTCGTGGATAGTGCCAAGCTCCGCATGATGGGCATTTTATTACTTTATTACTTGCCTCAAGTAATGCCTGTTCAAACTCTGTTGCTGAAGGTCTGCTTAGCCTATTATGCTTTCCATCCTCAAAACACCTTCTGAACAATTCTTTTAATTTATCCGTGAAGACAATATCTGCCGGAAGCATATTGGTGGAGTTGTCATCAGTCACATAGTCCGCATTGCCGGCAAGTGCGTTTTCTTCATCTTCGGGTGTTCCATCCAATACGTCATCGCTGATATATGGATGACCAACCCTAAGCAATTCAAAGAGAATAACAGCTAATGAGTAATTATCAGACAGCACGTCGGGATTTTTCTGACGACTTATAACTTCCGGTGCAATGTACCTCGGAGTGCCCAGAATGGCTGATTTTCCTTTCCCTGCAGTATAGATGCTATCAACATCTATCATTTCTACTGAAGCACCTTTTGCTATCTTTATCAAGATATTATTACCGGAAATATCGCAATATGAAAGGTTGCTCTTTTCCAGTTCTCCAAAGGCTTTAGCAATGATATATCCGACGAATATCCTTTCATAAAGGCCGAGTCCTTGATTATACCATTTGGGGAAGGAAACATTTCGATCCGGAATTAGGTAAGAATTCAGGGGTTTGTGCTCTGTGACTTTTTCCATTACGTATCCGATGTAGGGGTGAGTAATTAGATCAATAATAGAAACAAAGTTTTTGGGCATAGTAATATCTTTGATAAAGCGTAGCCTATCAAGAACATCTGCATCTATACTCTCGCTGCCTGAAGGGTAGTATAGTTTTACCATATAGTTGTTACCGTTTTCTTCGTAAACAACACCCTGAGCTCCGCTTCCGGCCTGTTTTGTTAATTTGTATTTTCTTCCGCTCTCTGCTGTGAGCGTTACTCCAGTCAAGTCTTCCATTCTATTACTCATATTTGACCACCCCAACAGTCTTGTCGTCAAAGCAGTAGTCAGAAATATCTTCTAACAGTGCCTCTATCTCTTGTTTTAGCATGTCCGCGCTGGTGTTTTCTTCAATATCTCTAATTAGATTCAGTTCTTGTCCTGTTACTAAGCCATTTGCAACACCATCTGTGCAGCAAAATGCCGCATAGGGTTTGTGGGTATCGAGATTGAAATCACTTGTCCAGAAATCACGCGGTTCTATTCTTGAACAAAGACAACTGGTTTCATTGGGAAAAGCCATTTCTTCAGTTGGTGATAACAAATTTAGTCCGTCAGAAGAAACAGCAATGAAGCCATCTCCTACAGATACGGCTTTCATTACTTGTCCGATCTTGAAAATGGCCTTTAGCGTTGCACAACAATCGTCAAGATTCTCGTGATCCAAAGAAACACGCCACTCATTAATAAGTGCATCTACAACGTTATCACTCTCAAATTCAATTATTCTATTTTTGATCAAGGTGAAAACGCGAATACACGATGCCACCGCTTCTTTTGACCCAAGTTCAGCTTTGGAGCAAGAGCCAACCCCATCCGATACTGCCAAGACAAAATCCTCTCCGTCGATGATGAAATCTACAGAATCCTGATTTGGCAAAAGCAATGCTCGATGGTTGGAGCCGATATCCGATACTGTTACAAGAGTCAATCCTTGAGCGTGTTTCTCACAAGAAATCATATTACAATATCCTCTTCGTCCATATCGAACATTGGTGCTACTGTCGAGGCCGAATTGGGATTAACGCTGTTCATTCTGGCAACAGTAGACATTGTGACCCAACGGAAGAACTTTGTAATACCACTTGCATCATTTGCTTTAATAACGGGAATTTCAGGATTATTGATGAACTCTTTCAACATTCCAAAATCGGCATCTGCACCAATACCAAGGGCAAGGCGCTGACTTTTAGAAGAGCGTTCAGCGGAATGCAGGTTATTCAGCGGTTCCCATTTTGAATACTCTTTACTGTGGTAGATTTCCTCAGAACAGTCTGTGGGGATACCGTCGCTTATCAAAACGATTGTGGGTGCATACGCCCTGGACGAAACGACATTTCTATCTTCAATCATTTCCCGGACAGTATCAAATGCCTCTCCCATCGGAGTATTACCAGCAGCATTAAGTTCAGGGAGCTGCAATCCATCAATGTCCGCCAAAGGCTGAAGAACATTAACATCTCCGCCAAACCCAATCACGCAAAGCTGAAATTTCCCTCTTATATCATCCACATTTTTTAACGCCGTCAGCATTTCGCGTAATGCGAGATTAAGTTCACTGATTTTTTCTCCGCGCATACTTCCGGAGGTATCGGCAAGAATAAAAATCGGAAGTGCTCTCGGTTCCCTTGCGACATAACTGTTAAGCCCCATTTGAATTACCTCTATCTCTTTAATTTTGAATATTATAGCCTCGTAGTATGGCTATTTTATGGCAATCCGTTTATAAGCTTCAGCTTTTTCAAAAACTCTTTCATAGATCTGCTGACGCTTGCCTCGTCACGATTATATTTGTCTGCAATTTGCCTTTGCGTTGGCATGACTCCGGTCAATTCATACTCCGCAACCACATCCTTGCTAACAAACTGATATTGTTTTTCTGATGAGTTCAATTCCTCCATAATGGACCATATCCGGATTGTTACCATATCAGACACAATAGCTTTTTGACGTTCCTGAAGACCATCAAAAGCACTTTCTATAGTTTGAAGAAGATCGCCTACAGAATCAGCTATATCAAATTGCTGTTCTATGGATGTGCCATCCGATACCTGTTCCCAGATATTGATTTCTTCACCATCTTCGTTTATTGTCGTATCACTTACCACGAACATGCTGTTCATTTGAGCCAGCAGTTCAACTTTATCGACCGGAATGTTCATGGCTTCTGAGATTCTTTCAAATAGTTCCGAACGAGAAACACACGCATCCACTTTATCGGCAAGCTTCAGATATTTGCGAATATTACGCTTTTCTTCTTCTGTTATCCTAATACCATGGAACCGTTCGTCACTAATCTTTTCTCCCAGTATGTGAGAATACTCTTGTTTCCATGCGGAATTAAAATAGAAAAGGAAGACGCCTTTTGATGAGTCAAAATTATTTATGCAACGCGTGGCCACATCCATGATTTCACTACCATAGGGCTCATAATCACGCTCGTTGATTGCCAACAGATAACAGTAAAGGTATTCCGCCATTTTATACGACTCACGTTTGTAAGCCGTTGTTTCTTGCTCTTTGTCAATATCAAAGAGCGGGGAGTTCATTATTAGCGATTCGTATTTACCCTTGTCGTAATACATATTCTCACCTGCTTACAGGGAAAGCAATGATTTAAGCATTGCTTTTGCCTTTCCCGCTTCGACGCAGTGAATAGTATTAGTAATGGAACCCAGATAGTAAAGCGGTGCCATATCACATATTTTGGTATCAACTGCTTTGCCGTTTACAAATTCAGCCTTACCGTAGATGATATTGTCAATCTGGCATTCCAAGAATTTCTCCGCAAAGTTAAGGGCAGTGAAAATCACTATCGGGAGGTCCTTGGGACCATAAGTGGTATCAACAAGGACGTGCGCACCAATCTCTAGTTCATCCACAATGTTGCCCATTAGTTTTTCGTGGACAGACTTCTCTTCAGAAAACTCTGCATCAATTACAACATAATCGGCAGATGCACCGATTTCTGCATTTACTGCCTCAAACTCTTCTTTGAAGTAATCAAGGTTCTTTTTATAATTGCCGTATCCGTCCTTTTTTACGAGGAGCAGAATCTTGATAGAATCATCACTCTTCATTGTTTCCTCAAGAAATGCGTTAATAGGGAAACGCACCTGTCTGGAAGAAGTCGGAATGGATTTATCATCGCTTACATAAATTGAGGGATCAACTCTGTCCTTCATGGGGATGCCACAGACAATAATTTTATTCATATCTTTTCTCTTAACCTCCTAAGTTAAGCACGTCTCAGTCGGTATCTGTAATTCTTGCTATTACTCCTTTTGGTTTGCTCGAAGACTTCGATTGCGTACTCTTTCTCTATGTACTCTATATAGATTGGAATCTTTGACATTGTTTTTTCACAGCGCTGTCATTGTGGGATCTCGAACAATTCATAGCTTTGCTCATCGATACGCCCTTGTTGAAGTATTCCTGAGCGCCTTTTCTATAGTCCTGGTTATACAGGTAATATCTTTGACCGTTGGTTGAAAGATGAAATGTGTGATTTCCTTTTGCCGTTGTTACACAGAAGATTATCGTTCCCATAGTAGCACCACTTTTTCCTCGTTTAATTCTCCTACTACGATATAGTGATTCTTTCGGTGCCGCTTAACATTTTTCTAAAACTATTTTCTATTTTTGCACCAAGGTTATTAAATCTTTTTCTCGCCGTTCGATTGAGAGCGTCTTGTGATCCATGAAGGCATTAAAGTGCATGTTCTAGTTATAGAGTTGACGATCCGTTTTTCTGTCTTCAATTTCTCTCTTTTAGTCTGCCCTATTAAAACTCTCTTCTGTCTTGTTGATTATCTTTACCCCCGTTGATACAGCTTTACCATTGTTTGACTCTGCACGGCATAGGTATTTAAACCGGTGGCTGAAGCAAGTTTATATTTAGCTGCCGTATTGCTCTTCAAGAAGGACGCCGACTGTTGTAGCAACTCTCATTTTCTTCTTCGTAATATGCCGAATACCGCATTTGTGCACATTTATGATAATTTATATTACATTATAGCATGCAATATGAGCGTTTTCAAATACTATGATAAAATGGGGATACTTACTTGTGCAGGAGTTTTTCAAGCAAGTAATACTTGCGAAAATAATTATTATAGAAATGTCAAGGAGCCCTACAAGCATCTCTATACAGATGTAGAGATACTTGTAGGGCTCCTTGGTATCAAAGGTCAGAAGAGAGATTCCCGCATAGCTTTGAGCGCAGGCAGAAAAGGGAATTCAGTAGGATGCTGAGCTTCCAATCGCAACTTATTACAATGGAGAGCGAGATAGTGAGATGAAAGAGAAAAAGAAGTTTTCGTATTGGCCTAAATTCTGCACATTGCCGCTTGATCTTGAATTTCTGAGTTTAGTGTTAATGCTTTCCGCGATTGGCCTGATAATGTTGCTTTCGGCCAGTTATCCTACAGCGCTCCATTACAAAAATGATGCCCTGTTCTATTTCAAGAGGCAGGCAGTCTTTGCTTCGATCGGCATTGCTGCGATGATATTTATTAGCTTTTTGGACTATGAATGGCTTCGCAAAGTGGGTAGGGCATTCTTGATTTTCTCATTGTTTTTGCTGTTGTTGGTGCTTTTTCCCGGTATTGGAGAAGTTAGAAATAACGCAAGGCGTTGGATTTCCATAGCCGGATTTGCTTTTCAGCCTTCAGAGATCGTCAAGCTTTCTGTGATCATAGCATTTTCTGCCTCGATATCGGTCAAGAAAGAAAAAATGCGGCGCTTCGTTAGCGGCATATTGCCCTACGCTGCGACTTTGACCCTAATTTTTGTCCTTATGTGGAAGGAGCCTCATTTGTCGGGAGCCATTCTGATCGTTGCTGTGGGCTGCGTCTTGATGTTTGTCGGGGGAATACAACTCAGATGGGTTTTTATGGCTATGGGCATTGTTAGCGTTGGCATCTTCTTGTTGATGACAGGAATCGTTTCGTATGGTCAGTCAAGAATTGCAATGTGGAAGAATCCCTTTATCGATGCCTCTAATGAAGGTTATCAGCTTTCGCAGAGCATTTTAGCGATTGGCTCCGGTGGACTGTGGGGGCTTGGTTTGGGACGAAGTCGGCAAAAGTTCCTGTTCCTACCTGAGGTGCAAAATGATTTTGTGTTCTCAATCGTTGCCGAAGAGCTTGGCCTTGTCGGCTCATGCCTAATACTGTCGATATTTGCGATGCTGATTATCAAAGGGTACACAATCGCCCGAAATTCAAAGGATAGGTTCGGAGCATTGCTCTGTGTTGGTGTTATCACTCAATTTGCCTTGCAAACCTTTCTAAACATTGCTGTTGTAACTGGGTTAGTTCCAACTACCGGAATATCCCTTCCCTTTTTTAGCTACGGGGGAACAGCTCTTGTTATGCAGTTGGCTGAAATGGGGATTGTGCTATCTGTATCAAGACAAAGGAAAACAAATTATACCAGGATTTAGCACCGGAAGAGATTAGCCGAATGTCGAGTTATCCCAATCCTGACAGAAATGTCACCTTCGCATTGAAACTGCCATTTCACGTATCTTGGGGCACAGCACGAACCATTGACAGGCACATCATTGTGCTTTACCCAAAAATAGAAAGGTTGTGTTATCATGGTATATTATTTTGCGATCGGTCTTCCTATTGCTTTGGCGGTGCGCTTGTTTGCGGGAGTTCCTTTATTCTGGATTACTGTAGCTTTAGTTGTTATTTCTACAATAATTGGCATTTCTAAAATGGATACGACTAAGCCTATAGCTGCCAGAAAATATAAAGAAGGAAAAGCCTATAATGCTCAAGCAATGTCTCAAGCATACATTGCAGCGCGCAAGAAACAAAAAATAGAAAACGCAAATTACGCTTTTTATCTTCAACAAAAATATCCGTGGAAAAGAGATATAAAAGAGAAAAAAGTCGAGACTTTAGTTTGGTGTAAAGATGGAAGTCAAATTTGGTGTGATTATGTAACGTGGAATGAGCGCCTTCAGGAGCTTCATCTCCACTACAGCTTTACAGATAAATACGAAGTCGTACCATATGACAGCATTGGATCAATTCAGGTTAGTTAAGGAGACTTTTGATTTATGAGGTGATTATATGTATGGTCTTTTCATTATCCTTGCGTTCATCGGTTTTGTGTTTTTTCAAGCAAGCGGCTTCAATTTCATCTCTGTCACTATCGCTTTTATATTTATAATCCCAACGGCTATGTTTATAGCAGCAGACTTGCAACATCAAAAAGGAAGAGAGGAGAAAGCAAAAGAAGAAGTAAGACGAGAAAGATGGCAGGAAAATAGAGTCAAACGTGGTCATCTTGAAGATAAAAATTACCCTGAATCTGTTAAATCCTACTGGGATTGGACAGAGTTCGAAGATTGGAGGTCTGGAAAGATTAAAAAAGTCGGGTGAAAGGAGAGCAACGGTTTATGACTATTGAAGGATGGCTGCTTTGTTTTGAAATTGCAATCGCATTCTTGTGGCTTATTGGTCATAGTAAGTGAATTGAGCGAGTTGTATTCCCGTAGAAATTGAATTGTCAGCAACAAGGCAAGTAATTACATATTGAACAAGGAGGAAATACCATGTCAGATCGATTTAATTATGACAAAGCAGAGGCTGATCTTTATGATTCTGGGTGTCATCATTCGGAAGATATTTACGGATATCGCTCCGAAAAAGGGATCAATGCGTTCATGCGTGAAAATGGCTTAAATCCAGATCGTTATTATGGTCGGGATAAAACCTCAGGCGGACATAACGGATCTAAAAACAACGGCGGATGCTTTATTACTACTGCGTGCACTGCGGCAATGGGGCTGCCGGATGACTGTTATGAACTGACTGTGCTGAGAGGGTTTAGAGACAACTATTTGAAAAACAGAGAGAATGGAGCTCATGACATTGCGGATTATTACCGTACTGCCCCGCAGATTGTTGAAAGCATAAGCAAAAGAAACGATGCTGATCAAATTTGGCGCGATATTTACCAGGATATGGTCTGCCCCTGCATCCAGCACATTGAAGCACATGAATTTGAGAAAGCCTATAAGCTCTATAAGTCATTTACGATCAGATTGAGAAAGGAATACCTGCGCGTATAAGTGTAGCACGATTGTAACCTTTCGTTTTTCCAATCTATCTCAGTTGCAAATTGTCTCATATCCAACTTTAAGAAACCCAAGATGTACGGAAGTCATTAGGTCCTACAGATGAGTGAATTCGTGCTACACTGAAGGTTGCAATGAGCGACTTGTTTTGGAATCTGGGAAATATTTGCATAATTCCTAGAGGCGTTTTTAATCTCGCGGTGGCAATACTGTTGAAAAAGAATGTGGGAATTTGATATAATCAAGTATGGCCAGAGAAGGCATTACCTAATGTTCTCTTCGGTTAATTCATAGTACCTTGTTCTTTCTCTGTCTTAATCTCTGATAGAGTGGGCTGTTCTGGTGGGGCCATATTGAACCCATCCTCGGTCCAGCAAATAGACATAATTCTCTCTTGGCGGAGCGATACAGTCTTTCTCTTTATTCAGATAAAGTGGTTGGTATCATAATGTGATACCAACCACTTTTGCTCTATTTGATCGTATAGAGATTGGAGGTGTTACTCCCATTGGGGCGGTATCGGGGCAGTTTGGCAAGATAGCCGTGCTGCTCCAGATCTGCCAACGCCCGCTTGACGGTACTGCGGGAGAGATTCATATCTCTCGCAATCGTCTTGATACCGGGCCAGCAGCTTCCCGTGCTATTGGACCGGTCTTTGAGGTACATATAGACGGATACAGCCCTGGGCGGCAGGAGCGTGTCGGCGTAAATGCTGTCAAAGTAGCTCACCGATCCACCTCCTGCCGGGGAAGATTGTAAGGGGCGCGCTTGTGCGGCATACGGTCATAGTCGATGTCCTCCGCTACCACCATCTCCTGCACGGGCGTGTCGTGGAGCTGTCCCTCGCCCTTAACGGAGCGAGTAGTCTTCTGCTCCAGCAGCTTGGGCGGATACTTCCGCACGATGGCGCGGGTCAGCGCATTCTGGTCGGCATAATAGACCCTTCGGGCCGCCTGTTCCTCCACGCGGTATTCCTCCTCGAAGGTGATGCCCCATTCGAGGAACAGGCGCAGGCGGGTGCGCATGGGGTGGCATCCAGTCTTCTGCACGATGAAGCTGCCCTTGGGGATGGACTTGAGCTCATCTGCCGTCAGCAGGGGGCGTTCCATCATCTGCAGACTCTGGCTGGGGTCGTTTTTCCCGCGGCTCACGGAGCCGGAGAGCACCGTGCGGCTGCCGAGGGCTTTTGAAAAAGTCTCTGCCGCCTCGCTGTTGGGCGCAAAGCCGCCGCAGATCACATCCTGGCAGTTATCCATCAGGATGGATGCGCCTTCTTTGCCGTAGTTCTTTTCCAGCTGTGCCAGTGACTGGATGATGGGTACCAGCGTCAGGCGGCGAGAGCGTCCAGCACTGAAAAGCGGCAAAATATCAAAGGGCGGCATGGTACCCAACTCATCGCAAAAGAGAATAACACGGTTTTTCAGTTTGCCGCCGTTCTCATCCGCTACTGCGAACAGCTCACGGGAGAGGTTCTGGATCATCAAGCCCGCCATAAAGTTCTTCGTCTGATCCTCCTCCGGCAGGATGAGGAAGATGGCGGATTTCTCCGCCGCAAACATTTCGGCGTCAATGGCACTGTCGAAGCACAGGATCTGCTCCAGCTCACTATCGAGGAACGAGTTGAGCCGGGACAGCACTGTGGACATGACGGATGCCATCGCCTGCTCGGAGCTGTTGAGTGCGGCGCCTGCCAGCCAGCGCGCTTTGTGCTCGGACGGCAGCTTATCCATGAGCAGTTGGAAACGGGAGCGTCCCCGCGCACCACGCGCCGGCTCCAGCAGATCCTGCACCAGCTTGAATACCGACACGATGTGCCGTCGTTCCTCCGGGTGTTCCTCATCCGGTGGCAGAAACTCCGCAAGCAGCAAGATCGTGGAAGACAGCAAGCCCTCCGCCGCATCGTAGAAGAAGGCGTTCTGCCCGTGGTCGGAGTTTCCCTCCGGGCTGACGATGGACTTGGCGAGGATCTTGGCGTACTTTTCGGCTTTGGCGCGGGCTGCGAGGTTGTCCGGTTGTTTCCTGGCGATGTCCATATAGCGGTTGATGAGCGTCAGCAGATTGTTGCCGTCCGAGCGGGTAGGATTACGCAGATCGATGACGGAGATATGCTTGTAGTCGTAATACTTTTTTGCAATAGAGCCGTAGTTGCGGGCGAGGTCGCCCTTGGTATCCAGCGCCAGAAAACTCATGCCGGACGCGCAGGCATATTCGAGGTTGGGATAGAGGAAAAACGCCGTCTTGCCCGCGCCGGAGGCGGCGATCATCAGGCAATGGATGTCATCGCTGTCCACCAGCGCAGTCAGTTCACCCTTCTTGCCCTTGCAGCCCAGCACCAGCCCCTGTTCTGTGGGAAGGCTTACTCCCTTGCGCCAGTCTGTGACCTTGAACGGCACATGGGCATAGGTCTGGCGGATCTCCTTATCGGTCGCCCAACGCGCCGTGCCGTGCTGTCCGTCACCCACGGTGCGGGACTTGATGCCGCTGAGTGTATAGTGGTAGGACAGCATGGAGAGTCCCCTAATGATGGCGAACATCCCCAGCCCTGCCGCGACCAATATCCCGATGTTGGAGTTTTTGATCGTGTCCCACATTGTCAGCAGAAGGTTTGGCATAGCTCGCTCCTTTCCATTTTGTTTTCCTGTTCTGCCTTGAGATCGTCGTTCCAGTCCTTTTGCTGCGGTACGAGCCTCTCCGCAGAGATACCGCGCTCCTCCAGCAGCTTCGCCATGCGCTCGCTGGCAGTATGACCGGCATCGTCATTGTCCAAGCAGAGATACACCTGCTGGAGCTGGGGGAGCTGTCGCAGCATTTCCAGTACGGGGATGGAGGATGTCCCGCAGCAGGCCACATAGTTAAGCTCCTGCCATCCCTCCGGGAAAAGGGAGATGTAGGAGAGCAGGTCGATAGGGGCCTCGAAGACATAGAGCGTGTCATCACCGCCGAGATAGTGAAAGCTGTGCCGCGGGTCGCTGCCCTCAATGTTGCCGCGATAGCTTTGCCCCATGGTGTACAGCCCGCGCTTATGCCCGTGACGGGGAACGCCGTGTTCATCGAATCCGACGAACACGGCGTTGTGGTATTCCTTTGTCCCGTCCCTGGATCTTTCACAGCTCTCGTAGATGAGCTTCTTGCGCACGAAGGCATTGAGTATCTCGCGGTCGATGCAACGCTTTTGCAGCAGGTAGGCATACACACGGCGCATGGACTCGCTCTGCGGTGGGAGCACGAAGGGCTTTGCAGGCTCCGGTTTCTTCTCCTTTGCCGCAGGGTAACTCCCGCCGAGATCATCGCCGAGGAGCAGAGACATAGCGTCCGGGTAGCTGAGTCCATAGAACTGCTTGACGAAGCTGATGGCTCTGCCGCCCTGTTCGGTGGCGTGATCGAACCACTCGCAGCCGCGGATGGTGATGCTGTGGTCGCTGGCAAGGCGTTTGTCCCTGCCGGAGGTGATGAGCTTTTCCCCACGGCGGCGGAGGAACTCCTCCAAGTCCACCGACGCGGCTCGTTCTTTCTGCTCGGTTGTAAACGGAATGTACTTTGACATAGTCCCTCCCTTATTGTGTCTGTTGCGTCAGTCCGCGATCCTCATGGTCATCCGCCTTGTGTCCCATCGCCATGCGCTTCTCCTGCAATCTGCGGCGACGCTTCTTGTCGATCTGCATCCCTGTATAGATGGCAGGCTGGGCGGCGTTTTCGCGGAATATGCGGCTCATCTGATGGAGCATCCGAAGGATAGCGGTTCCTACCGCCGCACCGAAAAAGTCCTCCTGATGGTCGATAAAATACTGTGCGTAGGTGTTGCCCTGCGCTGCCGCCTGTGCGAAATAGCGCAGAGCTGCCTCACGGTCTGCCTGCACTTCCTGTCCCAGCAAATAGAGCTTTCCCAGCGTGTATTGGGCAAACGAATTCCCTTGCGTGGCAGAGTCCTTCAGAAGCTGAATGGCCGCATCTACATCCTTTGGCACACCCTCTGCGCCGGTGAGCAGCAGCTTGCCGAGCCGGTATTGCGCGTATGGATCGTTCTGCTCCGCTGCCTGCCGCAGCCAGTGAAGGGCCTGCGGGAATTGCTCCTGCTCCAGCAGCAGTTTGCCCAGCGCGTATGCGGAGCAAGTATTTCCGACTTCTGCCGATTTTTGAAACCACTCTGCCGCTGCTTTTCGGTCAATCGATATGCCAAGCCCGTCCCGATACGCCTTTCCAAGCTGGTGGGCGGCAATGGTATATCCCTCCTCCCACAGACGGTGGAGGGTGACCAATGCCATTGACTTCTCGCTGGGATCTGCGTCCACAGCATCTAATATGCTTTTTGCTCTGCGGTAAAACCGAGCCCGCTGATGGATCATCCGCTCCGCACTTGGATCTGGAGGAGCAGGATGTTCTTCCGGCTCTGGCTCATCCTGCATGGCATCATCCTCGAAGGTGAAGTGCATCTCCGAAAGCCGGAGTGTTTCCCGGATGACCATGTTGCGCACGGTCTTGAACTCCTTTTGCTGCGACAGCGGTACTCGCTGCGGCGGTGTCTGACTATAGTCGATGCAAAGCTGCTCTCGAAGATCCTGCCATAGAGCATAGGCGGACGACACCCGTTCGTCCTTCGCCAGTTCGTCCACGATCTCATCCACGATGCGTTTGACACGAGGCGGCAGATAACCGTAGACTTTCTTGCCGCTGACCTCCCGCAGCCGCTGGGCGAGATCCGTCACCAACAACTCCAGCTTATCACTTTGCATAGTACCGGTTGCCATCTGCTCGATGAGTGCTGCCATCCGTGCTTCCGCCTCCTGCTGAAGCAGGCCGCGCTGTTCATCCTTCTGCTCGTAGATGTGCAGGCGGTCGTTCCGGTAGATCGTGCTGACCAGCGCGGACTTGATGCTGCGGATACCTTGCTTGGTGAGAAAGCCTTCTTTCGGGTCAGTGGAGAAGATCACCATGTGAACATGGATGTGCTTCTCCTTTTCGTGCATAGCTGCGTACCAACGAAGGCGGTCCGGGTGGATCTTATAGCCCTTAGCGATGTCGGTGATAGATGCGTTGATGAGCTCCTGCCAGTTTTTAAGGTCGGTATAGCCCAGCCGCTCCGCGTTCTCACGGGAGAGGGAGATGACCGGCGTCCACACATTCCCCGTGTGCCGCGCCACCTCTGCCACGGCATTCTCCAGCGACGGGACCTTGCCATGGGCATCCCACAGGCCGTGTTCGCCCAACGCTTTTACGCCGGGACGGTTTGCGACATAGTCAAGATAGTTTTCCCGGCCATCCATGGGCTCAATGAAGTCCTCGTGGATCTGCGCGATGAGCGCAAAGGCAGTCTGCCGGTTGGGTGTGTTTGCATAGTCCTCATGCTCCGGCAGCTCCCTTGCCTCCGGAAAGCTGCGGAGCAGACGCTGGATGTACTGCTGCTGTTTTTTCGTGACAGGAAGATGGGCATTGTCATCCTTGAGAAGCTGCACACCTTCGCGGGTGGCGAAGTAGCGGGTGCGATGGGCCAGCCGAGCGGCATCTCTACCGCCCTTCATATAGGGCGAGATAAAAATTATTCGAGCCATGTATCATCAGGCAACTGTCGCTGGATATCCTGGGCATCCTCGAACCTGATCTGACCGTTGGTGCGCTTTACCTCGTCCACCACATACCCGCGCAGGGCGCGGCGATCCTCCAGCGTATCCCGGAAGTGGGCGGCGATGGTGTGCGCCATGATGCCCTGCTCCACCGCGCACTTGAAGAGAATGCCGTTGGTGCGGTTTGTGCTGTCCGCGATGATTCCGCGCAGCGTTGCCACCAGTGCGTCCGAGAGATACTCGGTAATATTCTCCGTGCCGAGATAGCCCATATAAAAGCGCAGAGCCTTTTCCACGAATTCGTTTCGGTTTTTGCTGTTGCTTTCTTCCAGCCAGCTATCCATTTGTCTGCGCGTTTCAGGATAAAGCCGGATAGTCATCTGTTCTTTTGACATAGTTGCCGTCCTTTCTGTTGATGTCGCTTGTTATGGGCGCAACCCCCTGCGACGCGGTAGTTTTTCGGAAAATGCGCCTACAACTCATTTGAAATCCAGTGAAAACGCCTACAACTCCGAACGCTGAAAAGCCCCGCACTGCGGGGCTTTGTGGCCGGTCCGGGGCGGAAACGACACCGGGCCTTTATCTTGTGCTTTTATCGAACAGGCAGGTTCCCAGCACAATTCCCCATAGGCGGGGCAAAAGCGGGGGCAAACAGCGCCGATGCCTGTCCGGGGTGCAGGGATGCCACCCTCGCCCCCAAAGCCGCACACAGCGGCTCACAGGGGGCATAGCTGGCGAAACAGGAGGAGCCGCCCTCTGGGGGGCGGCTCCTCCTGTGGGGGGTCAGCTGACTTGTTCCATCCATGCCTGCTTTTCCGCCGGCGTCTTTTCGATCCAGTCCAGCAGGTTCTGAGACTCCTCCAGCCACTTTGCCATCTCGAAGAGACATGTCCTGGCGTATGCACTGTCTGCGCGCAGAGTCGTTTCAAACAGATCCCAGATGTTATCCAGCGTTTCAAGTCCGCTGGCATTCATGGGCAGTTCTTCCTCCGGCAGCACATGTGTCACCGTGCCGCTTTCTCCTGCGGCAAGGATGGCCGCCTGTTCACGCTCCAGCAGTGAGGCGACCTCCTGTGTGTCACTTGTGGGGATGCCCCACACCGTCCCAATGTGGGAGATGCACTCTCGGTGGAGCTGCACATCTGCGGTGGGGTGGAGCACCAGCAATGCCAGTCCCTCTTTTGCGATATTCATCTGCAGTTCCTTTGCGGTATCAATTGTCATGTTTGTTTCCTCCTGATTTTTGATTCGGGCAATGCCCGTGCAAACACAATGGCACGGCGCAGGGAGAAAAGCTATCCACGAAAAGCAACAAAAAATCCATGGCCGGTTTTGTGAAAAGCCAATGGAAACCGCAGTTATTACATGGTTTGCTCCTGCGCGGTGTTCCGCATCTTTTAGACAAGCCGCGGGTGCAAAAGGGAGAGCCACGCCAGTTGGCACGGCTCTCCGGGCAGCGTATTCGGTTTCACACATTCCCAGCACCGACGAATCGCGCTGCTCCTGTTCCGGTGTTAGGATAACCAGCCAAGAGAAACTCCGCTTTCTTTTTCTTTACGATCACAGCTGCAGCTCCGCAGTCTGTGCCTGTTCCTCGTGAAGCTGCTGTGCATACTCGCGCAGGCTCATGCCGGTCTGTTCCATGCAAAACGCATCCATCTTCCGCATCAGCACTTCCTGCTCGGCTGCGTTGAGCGGATAGCTCCAGCTCTCCTCGGAGCCGTCACCCTTGCAGAGCGTCAGCTCCAGCGTGTCGCAGGGTCTATCCTCCGCGATGTCGTAGTTGGCATAGATGTTGAGCCAGTCATCGTTTTTGTCGGTGAGGACGAAGGTTCCGAAGGCGGCGTCCACATCGAACTCTGCCTGTACATAAAAATTGAGTTTGCCATCTGATTCGATGATCTCATCACCGAAGGAAAAATTCCGCGCGGAGAGGTGTCCCGCCGAGGTGATCTCCATGCCATCCAGCAGCTCCAATAGTTTGGAGAGCTGTTCATCCGCCGAAGCAAAGCGCGACCTTGTGGCATGGTAGACGGACGGGGAGACATCCCGCATCGCCCAGGTCTGCCAACCGTCCATGATGTGTACGGCGGAGAACTCCCGCTTGTCGAAGTTTACATCGAACACGCCGCGCACCTTGCCGGTGTTCTCCATGCGAAGGGCAGTGAGCGCGTTGTACTCTTCCACCGTGATGGGTTGCCCGCCGAAAAACATTCCGATAAATTTGTCCGGCGCAGTGCCTTTCTCTGCGGCGACATAGCCGCGCAGCTTTTTGCAGGCGACCAACAGCTCCTCACCGGGCGAGGTCTTGAAGTACCACTCCTGCCCGTGCTCCGTCACATGGTAGGCGGCGTAGGTGCGGGCGGCCTCCCTCGCTTCACGCTCCGCGGCATCCTCTGCGTAGATCTCGGCACTGATGCGTTTGTATTCCTGCTCCGGGAGCTGGTTGCACAGCGTATCCAGCACATCCTCCAGATGCTCCTGCAGGGTTTCACCTTTGAGATGCTTCTCAATGGCATCCTTCCAACGCCGGTCGATCCACAGTGTGATGTCTACATGATCCGCCATCTCAGTTGCCCTCCTTCACAGCCGCAGGCTTCGGCTCACTGCTCTGCGGCTTGGGTGCGGCGGGCTTGACAGGACGCTTGGGTTTCACCGCCGCGGGAGCGGCCTTGCTGTCCAGATACTCCCGCAGCGGCTCCGGTACGGTTTTTTCATACAGAGCGTTCAGCGCATCCTCCAAGTGCTCCTGCACAGAGGAGTGTTCCTTGCGGAGCGAGAACTCCAGTGCGCCCAGCTTCTCATCGTCAAAGGTGACGGTGACAGTTGCTTTTTTCATGTGCGTGTCCTCCTTCTATATGCTATTTTCAGCGTTTTTGTGTTGTGGGTGGTGTAACTACCCTCGGCACGAGACAGGTGTTGTTGAAACGCTGCGCGCGCAGGGGTCATAGCGGCTTACTTGCCGTTTTCCGAGCCCTTGCAAGAGCTGCTTTTTGCGCTTCACTTGCGATCCGAGGCGGTACGATCTTTATCCATGATTTTGGAATGGTGTAGTCAACTGCCCGTCCGCTGCGGGACGCTTTGACGAGCCTGCAGTCCTCCGGCCTGTCCCGCGCCAGTGCTGCCAGCTTCTGACGCAGCATCTTGTTGTGTGTATAAATACCGGCGGTCTTTTCTTCCTCGTTGAAGTTGATAATGGTTTCCTGCTCATAACGAGCCATGTTCATGCACCGCACCTCCAATCACAGCATCAGCGGCTCCTGCGGAGCCTGCTCCATTTTCTGCTGTGGGTGGTCGGTCAGTGCATACCAGCAACCATGCTCGTCTCTTTTTAAGGACAGCACCTCCATCTCCAGAAGTTCCTGCGCCTCGACCGGCATCTGACATCCGCTGACTCCGGGATGTGCCATAGTCGCTTCGCCGTGTAAGAGCTTCTCCGTTTCGGAAGGAGTCAGATCCACGAAACCGCACGGCGTCATGAGCTGAAAGTAATCATCCGGATAGCTTGTCAGCAGTTCCTCAATAGTCTTCGGCTGTATTGCATAAACCATATCACGCACCTGCGTTTGCCGTGTCTCGTCATATAGACCTGTGAGCAGACTTTGGAAGGTCTCGCCCACATCCACAGTCTGATGCTCCATCCAAGCCTCACTCAGAAGTTCCAGTGGCTTCTCCTGCTGCAGCAGAAAAATCATCTTCTTGCGGGAAAGATTTTCTCCAAACGCCATCAGCTCGGAGTGGCAGGTCATCATGGCGGAGATCTCATCTGCTGCCATGATCAGCTCACTGCGGGGAAGCTGATCCAACCCACGCATATACACTGCCATTTCAGCCTCCGTCTTTTGGAACAGAAGCTGCCATAGCTCCCGATCCGTTAATCCTTCATAGTTCATGATCGATCCTCCTTAGTCATAGCGGATATACGACACCTTCAGCCAGTGCGTCCATCCTCGGCCAGCCAACTCTGTTTTGACAACACCATACCTTGTCCCCATAGCTTCGATGACCTGACCGTTGCCGATGTAAACACCGATGTGTCCCTCATGCCAAACGGCAAGGCCGGGGATGTCCGGTATTGTGCTAATGGGTCCGGATTCCCTGGCGTTATAGTACATCTGGTTTGCGCCGATATCCGGCATCCCATGGGTACCATAGTCAATGGTCATCGTTTCCGGGGACAGCCAGCCGTAGCCTTTGATAAGTCCAACGCAGTCGGCAGTTCTGCCGCCCAGCCAATTGGCGCGGATGATGTCCTCGTGATTGCCAACACCGTCCGGGTACTGTGATACCTTGTAGGCAAGGAGTGACTCCGTCAGCACATTGCCATAGGTGCCCCAGACATAGCCCCAGCCGGACTCCCACGCATGAATGGCATAGGTCACAAGGTCGGTGGCATTTTTATTGGCGGGATCAACAAAGGCGGAGATGTCCAAGTCGATACTGCTTCCATCCCCGCGAAGGAACTCGCCGCTGTAGCTGCCGCCTGCGGCGCCGGCGATCATGGTATAGATGTGGTTGATGTTGCTCTCATCATCCCCTGTGATCGTCCGGTCAAGCTCTGCTTCCAGATTGGCATACGCCTGATATAACGAAACCGGAACAGCGACGGTGTATTCTTCTGTCGTACTGGTAACCGTGCCATCGTCGTTCTCCACTTCTACCGTGCGGGTACGGGTTTCCCAAGTGTAGAAGCATTCTACGAAGCGGCTTGCTGCCCGTGCGGACGGCGCATCCTCGCCAAAGCAGAGGGCATAAAAAACAGCCTTGACTCGGATCGGGTCAAGGCTGTTTCCGCCTTCCGTCCGCCCATTGACGGAGGCGACCGCCGAATCCAGAAGAGAAAACGCGGTGCGCATCTCCTCAATGTGAGAGCGGAATGCCATAGGCACCTCGGCCGAATAGCTCGTCCCATAGAAGGCTGCGGCTACCGCCTGGTTGTTGTGATCCGCACCGCCTGTGCCGATGGAGCACAGCGCGGCGATCAGGAGGATGACAGGCGAGAAAACAGCGACCAGCCCCCAGCCGATTCCTTTGCGAAGTTTCTCATTGGAAAGGGCTGTCGCCGCGGCTTTGGCAATCATACCTGCAGTTACTGCCATCAGCGACCACCCGCTGTGCCAAACAGCTTTTCCTTGTATGCAGGAGCGTGTACCGCCAGCAGATATCGCTCGTTGCCGCACTTGTACAGACAGACACCGCGCTGGGGGAACTTGATGAGATTGTATTCCGCCTCATCCAGCTGGAGCATCTCCATGTAAGACCGCTTATCGATAGATCCTGCATTGAACAGGAACTGGTGGGGCGGGATGCTGAACAGCGGCTTGGTCATTTCGCGCACCTGCTCCTGATCAAAGTCCTCCAGATTCTGACTTGCCAGCAGCATGGCGGATTCCTTTTTGCGAACACGCTTGAGGCAGTTGCGGATGTACTCAATGGCTGTGGGGTTGGAGAGCCAAATGTACAGCTCATCCAGTGCCGCTACCGTGTTTCCTTCAGTCAACAGCTTGTCCGACAGGAACGACAGAATATTGAACAGCATGGCGTTGCGAACATTTTTTGCCGCGCCCAACAGTCCTTTGACACCGAACACCAAGAATCGGCTGGAGGTGATGTTGGTGTGTCCATTGAAAAACTGCGCGTCCGCGCCCTTGCACATGGAGTGCAGCCCCAGCAGCACCTCACGCAGGATCTGCTCAGTGTAGAGCTGGTGGGCGGCCATGTCATAGCTTTTGTACTCCGACTCGATCAGGTCATAGAGGTCGGAGAGGGTTGGATAGCCCTCCGGCCGCATCCGGCGGAAGTTGGTACGGTCTGTGATGCCCCATTTCTGATACAGCTTTGAGAGCATGATCTCGATGGTATCGATATGGGCATCTGAAAAATCCTTGTAGGCGCGGAAGAAGTCCTTGAGGAAGGAAATGTGCTGTGCCAGCAGGGTGCTTTTTCGGAAGGCTTCCGGTGCGGCTGTATCGTCCGGGGCGCCGCCGTCATCCCAGCATTTCGGCTCCAGCACATTGATGATGTACTTACCGGCCATAAGGTCGGCAAAGCAGCCGCCGACAGCCTCGCACATTTCCTGCTGCTCATGCTCGGCATCCAGCGTGATAATGGATTTGCCGGACTCCAGCAGATTGAGGATGAGGAGCTTCATCAGATAGCTTTTGCCCTGGCCGGAGTTACCGAGGATGAGGATGTTGGCGGATGTCTTATCCTCGTCACGCTGGTCGAAGTCCACGAGGATATTGCTGCCGTACTTGTCCCGTCCGACATAGAAGCCCTTTGCGTCCGTTTTACCGCTGTAGTTGAAGGGATAGAGATTTGCCACGGAGTTGGCAGGCAGGACTCTTTCAAACTGCGCTCCGAAGGCATTGTAGCCCACGGGACTGGCACAGCAGAAGCCCTGCTGCTGGCGGAGCAGGAGTCTGTCCACATTGAGCTTGCTCCGCACCAGTTCGGTCAGCACGTCGGTCTGCAGCAGCTTGAGCGCGTCATAGTCCGGGGCAGTCAGCTCAATGTAGACCGCGCAGTGGAACAGCGGCTCCTTGTTGCGGTGGCGGCTACCCTCCATGGAGATCATGTCCTGCAGGTTCGTTTCTGCAATGATGGTCTGCCGCAAGTCATTGGGGTTCGATTTGTTCATGCGGTTTTTATTCGCGGCGTTGTGGAGGATACGGTCCTCCTCGGCCGGGGTGAGCTGCCGGGTATAGATACGCAGGGTGATGCCGTCCTTCTCTCCCAAATGCCGCAGCAGAGCCTGCTCGTCGGTCTGGGTGGGATATTCCCGCAGAGCCCACACGCAGCGGAAGGTGTTGCCGCAGATGAAGTGGTCGGGATTAAACTGCACCACGGAGGGTGCGATCATATCCAGAAAGGATTTGACAGGTGTGTCCTCCGTGTGCCTTGCTGTAGCTTTTTTCTTGTTTGCTGCCAAGTGATATCCCTCCTTATTCTCCGAAAAGGACCCAGCGTTCGCCGTCGTGATCCTCGTACCGCTCGGTGGTCACGTTCTGCTCAAAGTAGACTCCCAGCATCCTTTTGAGATCCTCCTCAGCGGCACGGCGGACGGTGAAGCCATTATCCTTGATGCTTTTTTCGATGCGGGAGAGGTAGCTGAACACATCGGATTCCTTTTTGCCCTGCAGTCGAACGAGAATATAGAACTCCCGGCTGGATGCCATGAGCACCTGAATACGATCCAGGTGCTTGCTGTCCTGCTCCAGCAGCTTTCGAATGACGGGCAGCTCCTCCTCGTTTGCCCGCTGGCGATAGAATGCCTTGTTGTTCTCAAAGGACTCCTTGGAATTTAACGCCAGCATCTCGATCTCCGCCATACCCTTGACCACATTGAGCAGGGCATAGATCCTTGCGCCCACGCCGGCGTCCGGCAGAACGGAGATATTGGTGGGCTTGATGGCAAAGAACACCAGCTCCCCCATGCGGGTGGCGATGCCATAGTCGGTAATGTCATCAATGCCCATGAGCTGCCGGGTGGACTGCTCACGGGCATCTTTCTTTTTCTGTTTTCTACTCATGAGTCGAGCCTCCATTCGTAGTATTGTTGTTTTGTGATCAGGAAGGCAGCGGCATAGCGGATGAAGTCCAGAATGCTGGTGCCCTCATGCCGGATCGTCAGGAAGGCGAAGACCGCCGTCAGCACCAGCGGCAGGGCAATGCCGGTCTGGGTCAGCGCCAGGACAGAGAGAAGAAGTCCCACGCCGATGATGCCGATGTCCCGCAGCTCCCACAGCCACAGCGTGGCCTTTGCGGACAGGTTGTCCGGGTAAATGTACATGGCTGATTACCTCCAACAAGAATGAGGGAGGCCGCGGGTGTTCCCGCGGCCTCCTATGATGCTTGGTCACTCCGCTTCCGTGTCATCCAGCGCGTTCTCGATGAGCTGGATGAGGAACTGCTTTTGCTTGAGGTTGCGGGCTGCCAGATATTCCTTCAGCCGCTCGAAGAGCTCCGCCGGGATCTGTACCGCCAGGGTGCGCTCTGCTTTCATACTGATCTGTCCTCCTTCGAAGTGTTCGGTGAAGATGCGCTCCACATATTCCGCCAGAGTGTTCAGCTCCAGCTGTTCTTTTTCTGCCATGATTTTTGCGTGGAGATCGGTGGATATCATGGCACAGAGGTTCTTTTTTCCCTCCATCGGTTCTGCTCCTTTCCTCGATTTTGCAAGCAAAGCATACCGGAAGAAGGCGCGGAAAGCTATTCACCAAGTCTAACGAAGAAGCATGGCAAAACAGAAGCGATACCACCAAAGCGGCTATGCCGTCCGCAGCCAACAGGAAAGCGGATGAAAAGATCAGCCGCCCTGCGATTCGCAAAGCGGCTGATCCATTGCGCTTACGCTGTATTTGCATTACAGCTCCATTTTTGGCGCGTAATCCGCGGCAACTTCTTCTCGGACATCGTCCTCGGTGGTATCGAGCTGCCGTGGCGTCTGCGTCATCGCAAGCTCCTGCAGATGACCGATCCGGCGCTGCACGCTTTCCGTGATCGCATGGATACGTCCCTCATCGATATAGTCGGCAGCTTCCTCGCAAGACAGTACGCCGGAGATCAGCTCGTCTACATCGGAGAGGCGATCAAAGTCGATCCAATCAAAATCGGTCACCAGCTTCAGCTGCTCGGCGTGGTGGTTTTTGAAGGGCTTGCAGACCACATCCTTTTCCGAGCGCATCTGACCGGGCATCTTATCATAGCCAAGGGAGGAGCCGCTGTCATAGATCGGAGCCATACCGAGCCATTCCAGCGTTTCCGCGTTTCGCAGCGCCCCAAAGTTATTGAAGTGGCGATCCTCGTTTGCGATGATATAGTCCAGCACCAGCATCCGGTCTAAAAACGGCGTAATGTCCCCGATGCCGAGCAGCTCGCAGCACTCCAATAGATGCCGGTATCGGGAGGTGCTGTTCTTCTGCTTTTTCGCCTGCAGCAGCCTCCACGCCGGGATCAACTCCGTATTCTCCGTAACAAAATCCTCACAGACCGAGTAGGGTGCATCCTTGCTCCAGATGACTGTATACGATACATGAGGAATGCCGAGTCGCTCCATGATGCCGGAGGCGATCACCTCGTTGAACGGCTGCTGCCGGAACGGATTGCTGCCGCCCTTGATCAGGCATCGCTTCCCATCGATGATCTTCCACCGCTTTTTCAGATTGCCGTCCGATGTGCTGTCGGGGGAGCTGAAATTGAGTGCGTCCTTCTTCTTTCGTTCTCCGAACAGCACATCTCCGATGTCCTCCGAGAAATCATTTTGGAAAAAGTTGATATCCTCCCACCGAAGCTCCGCGCCTTTCGGACAAATCCAGTACTGATCCGAGAGGCTCAGCCCGTAGCAGCGGACGAGCAGCATTTTGGTGTCTGCCACCCCCAACGATTCCAGTGCTTCCCGCACACCGCTGCGGCTTGCCGGAATAGAGCGATCCCGCCACCAGTCGTTAAACGCCGCACGGTCGGCGATCTCGTTTCGCACAGGGATGCCGATAGGCAGATGCTCCGGTGCGTAGACACTGCCAATTTTTTGTATAAAGCCGGTCACATCGTCCAGCTCCAGCTCTGCCACGGGGGTTCGTTTATGCATAAAGGTGCATTTCATACCTGTCGCCTCATTTCGTCTGCTTTTCTGTGATTTCAGCATGCGCAGCTGCGCCTGCAGTTCCTTGCGCTTTTCGATTTTATCTGCCAGCGGCGCGATCTCACTGTCGTGCAGATAGCGGCTCTGCTTGACGCCGTTTTCCGACCACTGGTGATAGTAATAGACCTTTCCGCCGATGGTTTTTTTGGAAAGATACCCCTTCGGCAGTCCGGCGATCTGCTCGGTCAGTTCCGTGATGCGCCTTAGCTGCTCCCTGTTATCCATGTCTGTCACCTCGTCTTTCAGGGATATTATACCCCGACTTAACCCCTGTTGTCAACGCTGTGCTTCATAAAAGCGCGGCAGCGATGCGCGACATGATAAACTCCACACAGGGTATCGCCACGCTGTTGCCGAGGGCTTTATAACGGGCGCTGTCCGAAGCACCGGGTATATCCGTCCAGCCGTCCGGAAAGCCCTGCAGTCTTTCACACTCCAGCGGAGTAAGACGACGGATAAGCAGTCCGTTGCGGATCGGATGAATGGAGTTGAGGGAACTGCCGGAAGTTCCTTTCTGGAGAGTCCCGCATAAATCCCCGTTCTCGGCGGCATTGCGGTATTCAAGTCCTGCCACATCCACGACAAGGTCAGTGGCGTCCTTATGCTGGTGGGCACTCTGCGTGCTGACCACCTCACCGTCCTTGAACTCATCCACCCTCTGACGGGCATAGATGCAGTGCCGATCCGTGGCAGTCAGCGTATACGCCAGCTCGTCCTGACAGCCAAGACCGTTGCCGCCGTTCTGCGGCTGCCGGCCGACCGTATTGCCTGCAATGCAGATGGCATCTGCCTCCTGCTCGACCAGCGGCACATTGTTGCCGCCCGTGCCGTATCGTGCGGACATGGTAGGGGCTACCTTGTGCGGGCCGGTGTAGCGGCTGTCAACGCCGTGATATGCGTTGAAGCCTGAATCTGATGATTTCATCTTGTTAACCTCCAGTTTTTAAGTATTTTGAGAGAAAGTTGCTCACATATTTTTCCTTGCCTTCTTGATGAAGTCAGGGATCTCACGCCCAGCCGACTCGTATTTAGGGACAGTGGCAGAAACCTTTGGGATTCTCCTATCTGTCAACGCTTTGGTTACTGCCTCCTGTCCCACGCGAGCATAGATCTCAGTCGTGCTAATGTGCTCATGCCCGAGGAAATTACGAATGTATATGAGATCCACTCCTGCTTCAACCATGTGTACTGCTTTGCTGTGCCTAAAGCTATGTGGGGAATAGCTGGATTCCACAAAAAGTTCGGGATGTACCTTCTGCGCAAGACCGACGTATTTTTTAACGATGCTGCGGACGCAGGCAGTTGTCATTTTCTCATTGGTTTGGCTCAGAAAAATGTATGAGTCCTTGTCCTTATTAGTAAAACCGAGCTGCTTTAGATGGTATTTCAGCAGCTCCGCAACCTCGTCAGAAATGGGGACTTCACGCTCCTTCTTTCCTTTTCCGTGAATTTTCAGCTTAACAGGATTGCTGAATCTAATGTCCCCAACCCGCAAATCACACATCTCTTGGGCGCGTGCAGCGGAATCATACAAAACCGACAGAAACACAAGATCTCGTGGCCCGAGATATTTCTGGGGATTTGGCAAAGAGAGAAGGAACTTCATTTCATTAACTGTAAAATATGAGAATTCCTCCTGCGGAGCATTTGGGCGTTTTGCATCCATTACCGACGTGTACGGCTTAAGCGCAGACATTTCCCGTTGTGAGGCATATTTCAGAAATGACGATATTGCTGTTATCCGTTGCCGAACCGAAGTCGCAGAATAATTTTTGGTATTCGTCATCCATAAGATGAACTCGTCAAAAAGCGCGGGCGTAAGGTGTTTATAGGTGACCGAGGTGTGCTGGACATCCATCACTTCGTAGAGAAATTCAAAAAAGATTGAGAAAGAATATCCGTATGCGGCTATCGTGTTGGGGCTTGCTCTGCGGATATTGGGAAGATACACATCAAAATAATCACCCAACTGAGTTAGAAAGATATTCTTTTTCATTTAGGAACCTCCGGGAATATTCCACTGTATTTTTCTGATGTCTTTTTTAAGATTGCAGTACATTCGCTGGCTGTCAAATGAGCGTAATCCTGTGTTTCTGTCAAATCTTCATGACCTAAATAGATAGAGATAAGCGGCAGAGCGCAATAGCTGCTCACACCGTTCTCGCTCTGTCTGGCTAAAGAATGATCCACAAATGTATGCCTCAGACAGTGTGGGCAGATACCGCGCTCGTTCTTCTCTGTGATGATGGAAATGCCTGCCCGCTCCACAATTCTGCTGAAGTTATGCCTTGCCCAGCTTGGGCTGCGGTGATGCCCAGCACAGTTACGGCTGCCATCCTTGTAGTTACTTTCAAACAGATACGCATCCTTGGATTTGCCCGAAAGCACGGACGCTTGGTATAACTTCAACACCTCAGTAAGTGACATATCCATTGCAACCAACCTGTCCTTGTTGCCTTTCCCGTTGCGTATCAGTAGGACACCAATGTCAAAATCGACATCTCGTATCCGTAAAGCAAGTGCCTCACTCAAGCGAAGCCCGCATCCATACAGGATTCTCAAGAGTGCAGGAAATTGGATTCTGGAGAGTCGGTCTTTAGAAGATCCTCCACTATCTGCGATTCTGAACATCGTGGTCATCTCGTCGTTTGTGAAAACATATGGTACATATTTGCTGCGCCGCATAGACAAAGCATGTGGATAGATGTACGCCGGGATGCCAACGGAAATCAAGTATTTCGCGAAAACATTGTATGCTGCAATAAAACCATCAACTGACTTGTCCTTTAGACCTGCGCAATCGGATGAAATCCAGCCCTCGACCCTCTCCGGCGTCATCGATTTCTCGCTGACATGGGAATCTGTAAGATATCTATCAATATACTCCCAAATGTAACGGTTATGGTCTTTGAACCCTTGACTATGTCTCAAATCAAGGAATGCGTTGAACTCATCCTTCAGAATGCTTCGAAAAATATACGATTTCATCACATACCTCCTTGCTCCAGAATCTCTTTGAGATATCCGCTTGGAGCAGGGACTGGTATCGCATAAGGACGAAGCTGCTCCACGCTGACTTCGGCATAGGCTTTTGTGGAGCGTATATCGCTGTGACCCAGCACCTGCTGTACAGTAGCATACCCGTTTCCTTCCGCAATCAGAGCTGTAGCCAGGCTGGATCGCAGACTATGAGAACCTCTTCGCTTGTTTGTGGTGTCTATCCCGGAAGCCGTAATCGCCATCTCCACAATTTTGCCTACATTGGCAGCTGTAATCGGATCGTTGTTTGCCACATTCAAAAATACATGGTCATCGGCAGTATTTTGACGCACGTGATTGATGTAATCGTCAATAGCATCTCTTACCTCAGCCAGCAGAGGCAAGGTCAAAAATTGCTTTGTTTTCTTTTGCGTTATCCTGACCTTGCCATCCTTTGTTGATAGAGAGCTAAATGTTAATCCAGCAATGTCTGAAGCTCTTAATCCAAGCCTTGCGGCAATCAGCACAACCGCATAATTCCGCTTCCCGATATTTGTAGTTCTGTCTATGGCAGAAATGATTCGCTCAACTTCGTCGGGAGAAAACACAGACGGTACAGCTTTATGCCTAATGGGAGACGGAATAACCAAATAAAGGTTTTCCTCGATTAACCCATATTTGTAGGCATAGGTTAAGAAATGACCGACCAAGCGGCGGAAACGACCTTTATCAGTCGACTCTTGGAAAGCAGCGTAGATGTCATTCACAGACAAATTGGAAAGTTCTTTGACTCCTCGACCCTCTATGAATTTCAGAAAACGCGATACACATAGAATTCTACTTCGTATATCCTTGGTCGATTTTCTTGACTCGTCGAGATAGCATTTATATGTATCCCGTATGCCGTTAAAGCACGAATCTTCATATGGCAATGGAACCCGTCCGAAAGGACCTTTTTTAAACTCTGAACCAAGGAAAACACAATCTAAGTGTTTAATCCCTGTTCGGTATGCAGATACTCTGTCTCTGCTCATATTTGGGTTTTCTTTTCGGAAGTGCTTCCAAAAGCATTCCCCAACTTCTGTGGTGTAAGCCTTTACACCATCAGTTTCACAAAAATGTACCAACCCGTTATAAACTGCTTGGTACGTTTCCACGGTTGTCTCACTATAGCCAGCATTGACCAAGCGGTTAATAGTGATGGCTATCAATCCTCTTATGGTTTCGTTCATTACTTGTTACACCTCCTGTTTTTAACGAAACCATTATAGCATTTCAAAATATTATGTGAGCAGCTTATACATGAAACTATTGATTTTGAAGGAGATTTAGCATGAACCATGAAGAAATGAACTCAACCACATATCACGGCTTATGTGGTGAGTCACATAAGCCGTGGTTTTCATATACGAGAGGCTGGTGTCCGCGCTCCTGCGCCCGCAGCGTGCCGGATATATTTTCAGAGCAATTCATCACGCTGCCGCCTTGGTCGTTGAGGCACAAAACAGACGGCACCATACAGAAAGACCTTGACGACGGGATAGACACCATAGGCAAGAAAATGACGGTCT
>OHAT01000356.1_pt1 | contig 48597 bp, 43 predicted proteins | sample 1577141 | NCBI WGS metagenome assembly OHAT01 (sample SAMEA3541578, study PRJEB24748) | human gut metagenome | biome: human gut; feature: human-associated habitat; material: faeces | place: China | collected 2012 | reverse complement strand
ACCCCAACATTAAAAGTGTTGTGCTCTACCTGCTGAGCTAGCGAATCAAACCTGTGTTGCATTCATTTTCTGATTGCGAGTGCAAAGGTAGGTGTTTTGAGTGAAACTGCCAAATGTTTTGGCAAGTTTTTTCAAATAAATTTTCCTTTGCGTTTTTATCTTGCTGATTTATAGCGTATTTTGCTTTTGAAAAAATAAGCCTTTGCAAACCGGTTTTCCTGAAATCTTGTAGATTCCCGTTCCTGCCGGAGCTCTTACATTCGGACAGCCTGATTTTTTACACGCCGGCAGCCGCTTTTTATCTCCTTATTTATTCTTGAGTGCCGGTCTGCCGTTCCATTCTGGCCGGCCGGATCTTTACGAATGACTTGCCTGAGCCTTTTTTTCCTCTTCTACCGCTTTCCGGTAACAACATCTGCACAGAGGCTCGTATTCTTCCTTTTCTCCCAGCAACACCCGTTTGTCGTTGGCTACGGTACGGTGTGATACGTAGGCCAGATCTCCGCATTTCACGCAGATGGCATGTACCTTGGTCACCTCGTCGGCGATGGCACACAGGGCAGGCATCGGACCGAAAGGTACACCTTTAAAGTCCATGTCCAGTCCGGCAATGATTACTCTCACCCCTCTGTCGGCAAGTTCGTTGCATACGTTCACCAGTCCGTCGTCGAAGAATTGCGCTTCGTCTATGCCCACTACATCGATTTCCGAGCTGAACAGCAGGATGCTTGCCGACGAGTCTACCGGAGTAGAAGGAATCGAATTGTTGTCGTGCGAAACCACTTCCGCTTCCGAGTAGCGTGTATCGATAGCCGGCTTGAATATTTCTACCCGCTGGCGGGCAAAGGTAGCACGCTTCAGGCGGCGGATCAGTTCTTCTGTCTTGCCCGAAAACATCGAACCGCAGACAACTTCTATTCTTCCTCTGCGGCACGTTTCATGTGTATGATCTTCTGAAAAAACAACCATTGGTTCAAAAATTTGGTGCAAAAATACAATTTGTGTCGTTAATTTGCCTTATCTTCTATCTGAAATTTCATTTTTCGGCTATTTTATACACAACAACTGTTAAATATTGAATGAAATTAACTAGTGAGATTAAAAACTTTCTATCTTTGCTATATTAACAGTTGAAATATTGTATGGGAAGATTATATGTTGTTCCTACTCCTGTGGGTAATTTGGAAGATATGACCTTTCGTGCCATCCGTATCTTGAAGGAAGCCGACCTGATTCTGGCGGAAGATACACGCACGTCGGGCATTTTGCTGAAACATTTCGAAATCAAGAATGCGATGCAGTCTTATCATAAGTTCAATGAGCATAAGACGGTAGAGGGGATTATCAACCGGTTGAAGGCAGGCGAAACCATTGCACTGGTTTCCGATGCGGGAACTCCGGGCATATCCGATCCCGGCTTCCTGGTGGTACGCGAATGTGTGAAAAACGATATCGAGGTACAGTGCCTTCCGGGAGCTACGGCTTTCGTTCCGGCTCTGGTGGCTTCAGGACTGCCCGACGAACGTTTCTGCTTCGAAGGCTTCCTGCCTCAGAAGAAAGGACGCATGACCCGTCTGAACGGTCTGGTAGAAGAAACGCGCACGATGATTTTCTACGAGTCACCCTACCGGCTGGTGAAAACGCTTACCCAGTTTGCCGAGATATTCGGTCCCGAACGTCAGGTTTCTGTCTGCCGTGAGATATCCAAGATACACGAGGAAAGCGTGCGGGGAACCTTGCAGGAAGTCATTGCACACTTCACGGCTACCGAGCCGAGAGGAGAGATTGTCATTATACTGGCAGGAAAAGAAGATTGAAGTTATAAATTCTAAACAGATAAAAAACTATGAAGAAAGTTGTTTTATTTTCATTATGTGCTGCGACCGTGCTTGCTTCTTGTAACAATGCAGGCCAGAATAAAGATGCGTTGAAACTTCAGAACGACTCGCTGATGATCGAATTGTCTAACCGCGATGCCGAACTGGATGAAATAATGGGAGCATTCAATGAAATTCAGGAAGGCTTCCGCGAAATCAATGAAGCTGAAAACCGTGTGGATCTTACCGGCGATGCTATCGAAAACAAATCGAGCGCCGACAAGATCAAGGAAGATATCCGCTTTATCAGCGAAAAACTGAAATCAAACCGTGAACAGATTGCCAAACTGGAAGAACAGCTTAAGAACAGCAACTACCAGTCGGCACAGCTCAAAAAGGCTATCAAGAACCTGACTGCCCAGCTGGAAGAAAAACAACGCCAGATTGAAACCCTTCAGGCTGAACTGGCTTCGAAGAATATCCGTATTGCCGAACTCGATGAGGCTGTTTCCGATCTGAACAAGAACGTCGACCAGCTGACTGCCGAAAACGAGGCTAAGACAAAGACCGTTGCTGCTCAGGACAAGGCCCTCAATACTGCATGGTATGTATTCGGTACGAAGTCGGAACTGAAAGACCAGAAGATTCTGAACCGTGGTGATGTGCTGAAAGACAATGAGTTCAATAAAGACTACTTTACAGAAATCGATATCCGTAAGGATAAAGAAATCAAGTTGTACTCTAAGCGTGCTACACTGCTGACTACTCATCCTGCCGGTTCATACGAACTTGCTAAGGATGACAAGGGACAGCTTACTTTGAAGATTACTAACCCTAACCAGTTCTGGAGCGTATCACGCTATCTGGTTATTCAGGTTCGATAATTATAAATAACTGAATTTTAATTAAATCTGTTATTCATTCTCTGTTCCGGAGGATGGATAACAGATTTTTTTGTTTATCTTGCACTGGTCAACCAATCAGAAAGGAGAAACTTATGAAAACATTCCGATATCTTATCGTTGCTGTACTGTTCCTGCTGGTGGCAGGCACATCGGGTGCACAGACCCGTGAAGAAAAGAAAGAGGCCCTCAAGACTTATGTCGGCGAACAGGTCAACGGCCGCACATTCAAGCTGGAGGCAAACATGGCATATCCCATGAGCGGCAGAAGCATTCCGCTGACTACACCCTACGGATTGCAGATGAAGAAAGACTCCGTCGATGTCTATCTGCCTTACTACGGCAGGGCCTATCAGATACCCTATGGAGGAGGAGAGGGGTTGCGCTTCAAGGCTCCCGTAGAAAACTACTCCAGCAAGCTCAAGAAAGACCGCTACCGGATAACGTTCGAGGCTACGACCAGTGAAGACAACTTCAGGTTCTCGGTCGATTTGTACGACGACGGTTCGGCAAATATTCATGTCACCATGCGCAACAGACAGCCCATTCATTATTCCGGACAGCTCGATGCAACCGGGTTGCAATAAAAGATGACTATCTTTGCGTCAACGGAACAGCAGAAAACAATAAAAACATCATGGAAACAAATGAGATTTATGCCGTCAGACTCGAAAAGAAAGGAGTAAAACCTACAGCCGTACGCATCCTGGTGCTGAAAGCCATGCTCGAATCCCCGTGTGCCTTGTCGCTCATCGAGCTTGAAACACTTCTGGGCACTGTCGACCGCTCCACCATCTTCCGTACGCTGAATCATTTCCTGGCGCACCACGTGGTACACGACATCGAAGACGGCAGCGGCTCACTGAAGTACGAGGTCTGTCCCGACGAAGACACTTGTACCGTCGACGACATGCACACGCATTTCTACTGCGAAGTCTGTCACCGTACCTTCTGCTTTCCGTCCATCCACATTCCCGTTGTCGACCTGCCCGAAGGCTTCCGTCTGCACAGCATCAACTACATGGTAAAGGGCGTGTGCCGCGAGTGTGCCGCCCGCATGAAATGACTGTGTAGTCCTCTCCCGGAAAATACTTCACCGACATGCGCGGCTGGATGCTGTAATACGGACGGTGGTTGCGCGGCAGATAGCCCACGCCGTGTACTCCCACCTGCACCGACAGCCGCGGAGATACCCGTATATGATGGTCGTATCAGGCTCTGTTCTTGAGTGTTGATACGACCATTCATTTTCTCTATCAGTACGTCCGGATTTTCAAAGCTTGAAAATCCGTTCCATCAGCTTCCATTTCTCCTGAGAAGACTGTCCCGGCAGCACCTTCTGGTACTTGGACATATGCTCCTCCCATTCCGCCTGACGAGGCAGTGTAGCAAGTCGGGCATAGTCACGTTCCATATCAAACTCGTCCGTCGTATCCATAATCATAAACAGGTGGTTGCCGTAAATATAAATCTGCATATCCACGATACCCACTTCACGGATGCCCGCTTTCACTTCCTCCCATACGTGCGCATGCTCTGCCACGTAAGCCTCTATCAACTCCTTGTCGTCGTAGAGATCCAACGTCTGACAATATCTTTTCATTTATACCGTTCTGTTTTGTTTTTTATCAGTCCCTGCGGAAAATATCACGCGTATATACCTTCTCCTTCACATCGTCCAGACACGCATCATAGCGGTTGGCGATGATAGCCTGCGCCTGCGCCTTGAAATCCTCCAGTCTGTTCACCACCTTCGATCCGAAGAACGTACTGCCATCCTCCAGCGTCGGTTCGTAGATGATAATCGTAGCTCCCTTCGCCTTGATGCGCTTCATCACACCCTGAATGGAACTCTGGCGGAAGTTGTCGCTGTTCGATTTCATCGTGAGGCGGTACACCCCGATGACACATTCCTTTTCCTCCGCCGGATTATAGCTGCCCCGGTTGTAGTAATCATAATATCCCGCCTTGTGCAGCACCCTGTCGGCAATGAAATCCTTGCGCGTGCGGTTGCTCTCCACAATCGCCTGAATCAGATTCTCCGGCACATCCTGATAGTTCGCCAGCAGCTGCTTTGTATCCTTAGGCAGACAGTAGCCCCCGTAGCCGAACGACGGATTGTTATAATGCGAGCCGATGCGCGGATCCAGACAGATACCCTGGATGATAGCCTGCGTATCCAGTCCCTTCACCTCCGCATACGTATCCAGCTCGTTGAAGTACGACACACGCAGCGCCAGATACGTATTGGCAAACAGCTTCACCGCTTCCGCCTCCTTCATACCCATAAACAGCGTGTCCACGTCCGGCTTGATAGCCCCTTCCTGAAGCAATGCCGCAAACTCGTGCGCTTTTTCCTCCAGCTGCTCACCTGCGATTTCCTTGATGGCTCTGTTCTCCTCATCCAGTCCCGCTATCAGTTTCGGGAATCCCACGATGATGCGGCTCGGATAAAGATTGTCGTACAGCGCCTTGCTCTCACGCAGAAACTCCGGCGAGAACAGCAGGTTGAACTTCTTTCCCGCCAGGGCAGGAGAGGTACGGAACTTCTCCGCATACTTCACATACAGACTCCGGCAGTAACCCACAGGGATGGTACTCTTTATCACCATCACCGCATCCGGATTCACCTCCAGCACCAGGTCGATCACCTCCTCCACGTGCGACGTATCGAAATAATTCTTCACCGGATCGTAGTTCGTAGGAGCCGCAATCACCACAAAGTTCGCCTCCCGGTAAGCCGAAGCCCCGTCGAGCGTAGCCGTCAGGTTCAGTTCCTTTTCCGCCAGATACTTCTCGATATACTCATCCTGAATCGGGCTGATACGGTTGTTAATCTTCTCCACCTTTTCAGGAATCACGTCCACAGCCACCACCCGGTGATGCTGCGCCAGCAACGTAGCGATAGACAGACCTACATAGCCCGTACCCGCTACAGCGATTGTATAGTTTTTCATCATGGAAATGCTCTTTTGTTACAAAGCTAATATAAAATATCAGACAAGTCAAATGAAATTCTACTTTATAGTTGCGACATCAGCGCATCGAAATCTCTGCAACCGATAAAATAAGTTCTGTGTTCCCGAATCTGTGTATCCAGTTGCTTTTTTAATGCCGAAGTACAAACCTTTTCCCAGCTTGATGTCGTGAATGCCAGCATATTCAGTTGCTGTGTTAGTACATTTAGAGGATTACTTGCCACATTTACATCCGTTATCAGAATAAAAGCAATCTGAATTTGCCCTGTGTTCAGGTTACAGGTTGTAATATCTTCACATAACTTTATACTCTCCAGCAGTTTGCGTTGCAAGTCATATTTTCCTGCCTGTCTGGTTATCCTTTTTTCAAGTACTTGTTTTTCCTTTTCGGAAGCCAATGGTTTTTGAGCAATTGGCTGATGTGACAAAAACTCTTTCCACCCTTTCAGTTCAACAAAGCACAATACCTTTTCCGTATACGAAAGAGCATCAGACGAAGGAGAAGAAGCACATCCCTGCGCACTGTGCCATTGTGTTTCCACTTCATCCAGATTGATAACAGGCGTTTGTTGTAAAGAGAGGCAAGAAGGTGTGTGCTGGCAAGGAACATGCAACTGACATAGACTGCATGGTGTGACACCTGTTTTTGTCATTACCTGCTTGTAAATATGTTCAGGAGTCATATTCATTGCAGTTACAAGCCAAGGTTTACAATTTCATTCATAGGCTGTGCCAGTTTCATAAAAATCCGGTTCAAATCGTCCGTAACATCTTCCAGCACACACAGTTCGTCTTCTGTTTCCTCTGCCAGATAATAATTTACAAAGTCATTCATCGACAATTTATCAGCGAAATATCTCACGGCCTGTATGAAATAAGGACTGTGTGAACTTATTAAGATAGGGATTCCCGCTTTGGCAAGTTCTACCAGCACAGACGCGAATTTGATCTGCCATTCCGGATGCAGATGATTTTCCGGTTCATCCCATATCAGAATTTTACTTTCATCCAGCGCTTGCGTTTCCAGTAACATCTGCAAGACACCGAAAGCCTTTATTCCGGAAGCAACATTAACCGGTGCATAATTCTGTTCTCCCTTTTTCCAGTACATGTTTCGTTTTGCATTGTCAAAATAGAAATGTCCGCCAGTGATGTTATCAGTAAGTGTCTGTGCCTTTTGTATAAAAGGAGAGTAGACGTTATCAGGCAGCGAGAAACGGAAAGCATCCAGTTTCTGTGCCATATCCTTTATGTGATAATTTATCAGCGGGCGTAATACATCCTTTCCGGCAATATTGAAATAATGTCCTCCCGGCATTTGTGCATTTGCCAGGATATCTATCAGATGAATATACAGTGGCGATTCTACCAGCGTAGCGTCTTTGACAAAAGTTTCCGTTTTACATTTAAACTCCGTTACCTTATTCTCTTTTATCTGTATGGTTATATCTTTCCCCTGTTCTTCAGAAAAACAAATTTCAGACATTTCAGTATTGTATGTACAGATAGAATTAAGAAATTCGGCTCCTATGATACTTTGGAAAGCCCGTTCCAGCATTTTTTCGGAGTTGCTGCTTTCGGTAGCCAATTGTACCAGTTGGTCTATGCTTCTTATAATTTTAGCCCTTTGCTGCGGTACAATGTTTATTTTTTCCAGTTTATCTTTCAGCTGACTGACCCATCGTTTGTCATTCGCAAAAGATTCCACCTCTTTCAGGAAAGCGGCAGCAGTAGACGGCAGAATCACCCCTTTGATTTTTTCTCCCGACTCTGTCTCGGTATGCTTTACATACATATAAAGTGCTGCGCAGTTCAATCTCATGATTCTGTCCTGCGATTGTGAGCTCAGTCTGTCAGCATTACTGAGTGACTTAATGACTGAAAACAATAGCTTTCCTACTGTGCTCTTTCCCGAATCATTGTTTCCGGCAATGACAGTCAAACCATTTAGAATAATGTCAGCTTTCTTTATTTTGTTGATATGGGTAATATTCAGTCGCATCTGCTTTCTTTAATGTAAAAATGAAATAACTTTTGCACTTGTTTACAGCTTGTTTATTTCCTCCTCTGCCAGTCCCGTAGCTGCTGCAATCTGTTCGTTGCTCATGCCCAGCGACTTCAGGTTACGTGCGATAGCGGTTTGTGTTTCTGCACGACCTTCTGCACGACCTTCTGCACGACCTTCTGCACGACCTTCTGCACGTTCCGTTTCTATATTGTCCCGTAAAATCACGATATTATCCAAGTGTTTGTAATACGCGTTCAGCTCCTCCCGGCTCATGCGATCCAGCTTCAGCCGTTCCTTCACCGCATTCAGTCCCGGCGCCGTAGCATTCTCCGGCACATTTCCCGTATTCAGGTAATAAATCCATTCTTCCAGCGGCGTCTTTGCCACCCGGTTAAAATCATTTACTTTCAGTATATAATATTCCGGATAAAGCTGGCTCACTTTGTCCACTTTGAATGTCTGTTTCTGAAACGGACTCAGTTCCAGCACATCCCCTTCATGAATTCCCACGAACTCCGTCTTTCCGTGATATACAAAATCCTTGCCGTGTCCCAGAGAGAAATACACGATGTTGATGCTGTACACCTTACGTACCTTGTCGTATCCCTGTCCGCGGTTGATGTACTCTGTTACCAGCTTCGAAGCGCCAAACAGCATCCGCTGGAAATACGCATACTCATTATTGTTCTGAATCTCGATGAGCACCAGTTCTCCCTTCGAGTTTTCCGCCAGCATATCCACACGGTTATACTTGTCGAATTCATCCTCCTGGTTGCTTTCACTCTCCAGCAGCTTCTGGATGGTCACCTTTTCCTCCAGCAGTGTGGTAAGCAGTCCCTCCAGCACCGCATAATTAGCCTTGTTGCGCAACAGGCGCTTCATAGCCCAGTCAAAACGAATATAGCTTTCCATACTGAGTGCATTTAGTAGTTGATACTTACAAAGTAAACAAATAAACCTTAAAGTGCCAAGCCAATACAAAAAAATCGCCACGATACCCTCTGTCTGGAGTACCCTTACTTACCAGTTGTATTGGCAGACAATATAAAAAAACGGGCAGGCCGTAAAGCCCACCCGTTTCATTAGAAAAACTTATGTATCAGAAATTTCCTTTATTGGCATTATCCCACCAGAGGTGTGTACCACCCTTATCGCCCGAAATACCGTTTTTGCTTGAATTTTCCTTATTCAACAGTTCCCGACCCATGGCGACACCCTGTGCATTTGTATCATATGCGTTGCTGCTGTAGATAACTCGGCGTACACCTTCTTCCTTGTTTACTCCACCGTTACTTTCGTCTACGTAAGCAGGGAATAAGTGCGGATAACCGGTACGTCTTTGTTCAGCCCATGCTTCGATAGAAAGCGGGAACAGAGCGAAATACTTCTGTGTAATGATACGTTCCAGTTTTTCCTCGTTGCTGGCTCCTTCGTCCCATTTTACACAAAGTTTGTTTACAGCCGGTGTGTTCAGTTTCGGATCTACCGGATCTTCAAAATCAACCTGAGTTGTCGTACCGTTGATGTATTCATCCACAGCTCCTGCAGCATAAGCATCTACGCCGGCATATTTTCCGCGATAGCTCAGCTCGTTTGTCATAGATACGCGGATACCGTCTTCATACAGACTCTGTACGCTTGCAGAACCGATGTCCCAGCGCAATTTAGCTTCAGCCAGCAAGAAATAAGATTCAGCAGCCTTGAAGATAGGCAGTGGCATAGAGTATACTCCGATTGTATTTTGCGGGTCGATCCACTGAGAGAAGTTAGCCCAGTTGTTCGGTTTTCCCGGCAGACCACTGGCAAATCGGATACCCAGATACTGTGTATTAGCCGGTACTACCACCTTACCTTCCAGGTTGGTAACATCCTTGATATTCTTTGTCATGTACAACGGCTGGCGCGGGTCTTTCATACCTGTCATCAGCGTAACCAGATTCGCGTTGAATCCGCAGTCACCCCAGTTGAACATCAGCCACATTTCGTTTTCCAGACTCTTGTCGATGACAATATCCGTATTTACGGTTGCCAGCGTATTGGCAGCCGCTTCTGTAGCCACCTGTTTCAGGTCTATGCCGGCTTCCTTCATTTCAGCCTCACGTTTAGACAGACGGAGTGCCATGCGCAATCTCAACGTATTGGCCACCTTTACCCACAGTTCAGTATCAGCATTACACCAGCAGTCGAAAGTAGCGAGAGTAACCTTTTCGCCTTCACTCATTCCTTTGATATCGGTGATAGCCTTCTCCAGATCCTTCAGCATAGCTACGAACAGCTGTTGCTGGCTGTCGAATGGATAGTACGATTCATATTCTCCCGACAAGATCGAGCTGTAAGCCAGCGGACCGTAAGCATCGGTAGTCATGAGTGTACCATATGCCTGTACGACTCTCATTACGCCGGAAAGTCCCAGTGTACCCTTTTGGTCACAATCGGCAATGATCCGTCGTGTATTGTTGAATATATGCAGGTAATAGTTTTCGTACATACCTCCACTGTGTCCGCGGTTTTCCCCCATATCTCCATTGGTAAAGTTACCGTTCGGAGTCATGAAATAACCGCTGTACAAGTCGATTGTCAGGTTTGTCCAGAACTGGAACATGTTCTGCTGAGGCGGATAGCAATATTGCATCGGTTCGGTACACTGTGCAGAGAATGGCAGATCATTCGGGTCTACCTGCACACTGTTTGTGTTCAGATCTTCAAAACTGTCGGTACAAGAAGTCATCAAGTTGCTTCCTAACCACGGGAGAGCCAGCAGAATGGCATATTGATAAAATTTATTTCGTTTCATAATCAGGCTTTTTTAGAAGTTAAGTTTCAGATTCAGACCAAAGCTGCGAGAAGTAGGCAGTGCGAACATGTCTACACCCTGCACACCATTTCCAGTACCTGCAGATACATCCGGATCCATCGGAGCATCTTTGTAGAAGAAGAACAGGTTACGTCCGATGATAGCAGCTGTCAGGTTCTTTCCTACGCCGAACAGGTTACGGAACGTATATCCCAGGCTCAATTCACGCAGACGTACGTTTGTAGCATCGTAAACATAGAATTCATTGGCATACGGACTGTTGAAGTTACTAGCTCCCGTTGTAGTATACCATGCTTTCGGATCAAATTCCACGCCGTCTACCACTACCTTACCTGCGTTACGTGCATCTCCGGTACGTTTTGAAACGCCCCAGCCATCCAGTGTTGCTTCTGTCATTGACAACACTTTGCCTCCGAACTTACCGTCAATCAGGAACGATAGAGTAAAGTCCTTATAATGGAATGTATTCGACCATCCGGCGTTGAACTTCGCATTCATGTTGCCGGCATAAATCATATCCTCGGTTGTGTCACCGCTTACTATCGGGTTACCGGTAGTTTCATCCTTCATCGGTCTGCCGTTTTCGTCGCGCATGATATGGCGTACATACAAGTCACCGTACGATCCGTCCTTCTTCAGGATAATCTTGGCACCGCCGAAGTCTGTCAGTGTCAGTCCGTTTGGCAGGTCATCTACAAGTTCTACGATTTTGTTGTCGTTGTACGACAGGTTCAGGTCTGTACTCCAGCTGAAATTATCATTAAACTGCTGATACCATCCTGCGCTGAATTCGAATCCCTGGTTCTGTACGTTACCGGCGTTTACATAACGGTTGCGCAATCCCGATTCATACGGAGCAGCTACAGAGAAGAACTGATTCTTGGTATTTGTCTTATAGTATGTCAGTCCCATAGTCAGTCGGTTCTGGAAGAATGTACCGTCGAATCCCACTTCGATAGAATGAGTCTTTTCCGGTTTCAATGTACGGAACGGAGCATTTTCCGGTGGAGTGATAGCACCCTGCGACTGTAGTGAGTACAGCAGGTTACTCATAAATACCGGTACGTCATTACCTACGATAGAGTAGCTGGCACGTACCTTGAGCAAATTCACGTTCTTGCCCATATCAACAAATCTGTCGAGCAGGAAGCTACCTCCGATAGACGGATAGAAGAACGAGCAGCTTTCCGTGTAAGCCAGTGCAGACGACCAGTCGTTACGTACAGATACGTCGACGAACAAACCATCCTTGTAGCCGAACTGAGCTGTAGCGAATACAGCGTTCAGACGTTTTTCTGTATTCCAGTTATCATTCTTACCTACAACAGACATGTTTCCGTAGTAGTTGTTCGGAGTGAAGATGTTCGGGTAATATATATTACCGTTTCCGGGTGAAGTAAACTGAGTACCTTCAGCCCATAAGTCAACATGTGCAGTCTTGCTCTTAGTGAAGCTTGAACCGGCAGTTGCCGAAACAAGGAAATCATTGAATGTATGGCTGTAGCTCAGCAAAACGTCACCATACAGCTGATCGCTGAAGTAACGGTTATCCTTCATACGTCCCATCGGGTATAAGTTGGCGATACTTGAAGCATACAGATTATGCTGCCAGCGTTCTTCACCTCTTTCGTAACGCATACGTCCCTGAATATTCAAGTCTTGGGTAATATCCCACTTGATGCTTCCTCCAAATTCATAACGGTGACGGTCGGTGATAGGAGTCTGTCGGTTCAGTGTCCAGTAAGGGTTACTGTACTGCTGCAGTCCGGTGTTTGTCCAGTTCTGGATATTACATCCTCTCGATTCATCATACACCTCGAAGTTGTTTTTATAGTAGTTCCAGTCTTCACCTCTCGGGAACAGATATACACCAGTCAGCGGGTTGAACAGGAATCCGGCAGCAGCCTGATTCTTCACATACTGGTTGGTATACTTGGCGCTGAAGTCAATGTGAATATTCTTCAGGACATTAAATCCCACTTTCGAATTCAGGTTATGGCTGCGGTAGGTATTGCTTGGAGTCATACCTTCCGAGTACACGTTACCATAAGAGAAGTACGCCTGGATATTTTCATTACCACCGGCCAGCGAGATAGAGTTGTTTGTTGTAAATCCGGTACGATAGAATTCTTTCGCATAGTTAGGTGCTTCCGAAGCCAGTTTTTCGCCCCAGCTGTATGTACCGTTGTCGCTGACTCCATATGTATTCTGGAATTCCGGAAGAACCATTGGAGTTTCCATAGTAGTATTGCTGGACACGTTGATTGAAACTTTGCCCGACTGAGCCGACTTGGTTGTGATCATGATAGCACCATTGGCAGCCACGGCACCATACAATGCGGCAGCCGATGCACCTTTCAGCAAAGTGATAGAAGCAATATCATCCGGGTTGATAGTCGACATCACGTCGCCACCGTCACGTTCGCCACCATAGTTGCTGCTTACCTGAGCACCCGAAACACTGTTCATTACCGGCACACCGTCCACTACGATCAGCGGCTGGTTGCTACCACTGATAGACTTGTTACCGCGGAACAGGATTTTAGAAGAACCTCCGGCTCCGGTAGAGTTTGGTGTAATCATCAGACCGGCACTTTTACCCTGCAGTGAGTTGATCATGTTCACACTCTTGATGTCGTTCACATCACTACCTCCCACAGTCTGTGCAGAATACGTCAACGTTTCCGACTGGCGCTGGATACCCATAGCCGTTACCACGACTTCACCCAGGCTTTCGGTATCCGAAACCATAGAAACATCGATAACCTTTCTTCCCTTCACTGCTTCTTCCACCGTTTGCATGCTGATATACGAAAATACCAGCACATCGTCCGGTCCCACAGTAATAGAATAATGACCGTTCAGGTCGGTTACAGTACCATTGGTAGTTCCCTTTACCAATACGTTTACTCCGATTAGAGGATCGCTCATTTCTTTACTGGTAACACTTCCGCTTACAGTAATTGTCTGAGCATAAATCCCAGTCAGAAACATTCCTACCAGGAACATTGTGACTACTAGAAATGATCGTTTTTGCATAGTTAAACTATTAAGGTTAATACTCTATTTTCGATTTTAAGGTTAAAATATATTGTATATATTCTCGTTATCAATTAGTGTATTTCCTTGTAGTCAGTCAACTGTCCCGTTTGTGTTTGTATTTTGATATAGTTTATATTATTTGTATAGTTCTTGTATTTTTATGTATCTTCTAAATTATATAATTAATTTTAAATAGAGAGTTTTTTAGGAACAAAATCTCATTCTCTATAACATTTTTTATACAAAGCTCACTGTAGAAACAAAAAAATCGCCACGCTACCCTCTGTATAGAGTACCGTGGCGATTCCCGTTTACTTCCCCGCCGCAAAGTCCTTGATGCGCTGCTCCTCACTCAGTACTACGCTACTACCGATAGATTCTGTTCTGCCGATCATCAGTAATATGCAAGTTGATATATTCGTCGACAATCAACCATTAGACTTACAATGTTTTTGCGAAGTCCTTCAAATTAATTATGGCAACTGATGGGAAAGATATATTTTTAAGTTCATTGAAATGGTGATCCTCCGTCACGATATATTCCGCATTGGCTGTTATGGCACAGTCTACGAACTTATTGTCATCCTGGTCTGCTGTAATTAGATGAAAACGGTAGTGAGGAGTTAATTTCTTTACATTTTCACGAGTAAGAATCGTGTAGATAATCGTTTCGGCTACATACTTATTAATGTTGCGAGTCATGACTTCCAGATACTCTTCTACGATTTCATTGCTTATACATAACGTATAGTTTCCATTCAAGAATGATTGCCACACTTTATGGCAGTCATTCTTCGCTGAAATTGCAATAATCAGTGAGTTTGTATCCAATACAATGTTTCTCATATTCATTTATAGGGAGTACGTTCATGTAGTTGGTAGAATTTATCGACTTTTTCCTCATTTAATTCTCCATTCTCCCACAAACGGTCAATTTCTTTTTGCGCTTGCTTGGCGAAATAGTCAGAAATAGCCTTTTTAAGTTCTGCTAATGCTTCAGGACTATCCACAAACGACATCATTTCAAGCACTTGCAATTGAGCCGGATTAAAAACTGTAGTATTCATATATTTGGATTTGGTTCTAATACAAAAGAACAAATTTTTTTCTTTATTTCCTAATGAATAAGATAAAAGGATTAAAAAAACAATGGAGAATCAAAATCTTTCAGTAGCAGGAATCGTGGCGATTTCCGGTTACTTCCCCGCAGCAAAATCCTTGATGCGCTGCTCCTCACTCAGTCGGCACACCAGCAGACGTCCGTCTTTTTCCGCTACGATGTAGCCCTCCAGACCTTCCAGCACCACCTGTCTGTGCTCCGCCGCATGCACCACACAGTTCCGGCAGTTGTACATATCCACCCGGCCGCCTACCTTGGCATTGCCCGCTTCATCCTGCGGCAGCAAGGTGCGCAGCGAACCCCAGCTACCCAGATCACTCCATCCGAACTCCGCCGGCAGCACAAAGATATCCTCCGCCTTCTCCATCACCGCATAGTCGATGGAAATCTTCTCGCAAGTAGGGAAGAGCCGCTTCAGCTCCTCCGCCTCTTTGTCCGTAAACAAGGCAGGCTCCAGCTCGTCCATCACTCCGGCAATCTGCGGCGCATACCTGCGTATGGCATTCGTAATCGTGTCCGCGTTCCACACAAAAATCCCCGCGTTCCAGAAGTAATTTCCCGCAGCCAGATACCCCTTTGCCGTTTCCACGTCCGGTTTCTCCCTGAACGCTTCCACCTTGCAGATACCCTTTGCGTCCGCTTCCCCCTGAGCAGCAATGTACCCGTAGCCCGTTTCCGGTCGGGTAGGTTTCATCCCCAAGGTCACGATAGTCTGCGAGTCCGCCGTCTTCTCCAGTGCCACGGCAATGCAGCGTGCAAACTCCGCCGTATCAATCACCAGCGCATCCGAAGGCGTCACCACGATGTTCGCCTGCGGAAACTCCTTTCGGATCTTCCAGCACGCATACGCGATACACGGCGCCGTATTCCTGGCTTCCGGTTCTGCCAGAATATGCTGAGCCGGAATCTGCGGAAGCTGTTCCTTTACTATGTCGACATACTTTTCCGATGTCACCACCCAGAAGTTCTCTTTCGGGCAGATATCCTTGAAACGCTCCACCGTGAGCTGAATCAACGATTTTCCTACCCCCATCACGTCGATAAACTGTTTGGGATATTCGGATGTACTCATGGGCCAGAAACGGCTTCCTATGCCGCCTGCCATAATTACTATATGATTTTGCATGCTGGTTTTAATAGCCTTTGGAAGTTTTTAGTCCCTGCGGAAAACTTAATATCTATGTCGTTTATATTGTATTTTAAGAACTGAGAACATCATTGTCCCATAACTCGTTCAAAGAAAAAACGTATTGGAAATAAAAATGCAGCTTGTAAATATCGTTTGCGAGTATGTTTTTCTTTATACATTCTATATATAAATCGTAGGTTCAGTTTATCTGCCCATGTTGGATAATATTCTATTTCATTTTTTGATGTTTGATGAATAAATCCACCACAAGTAAATCCAATGCCTTGAAAGCCTTTCGATTTTACTTTAAGTAAAAATTTTTCCTGCATTAATACTCCCATACCAACGATAAGAAAATCAGGATTTATTTCTGTAATATGTGCTGCTTCTATATCCATTTCATTTTCAGAAGAAAAATATCCATTTCTATATCCAGAGAATCGTAGATGAGGATATCTTTCTTTGAATACAGATATGGCTTTTTCTACTTGCTCTTGTTTGGATGCTACTATATAGATTGATTTTTTATTTTTTTCTGCATAGTTTAATAATTGGGGAGCAAGTGAAGTCATATCAAAACTTTTTCGGGAAATGCGTTTCCCGTATAAGACTTTTATTGCTGCTACTAAAAGGGAACCATCAGCAAAAATTCCATCAAAATTACTAAAGAGTTCTTTTTCTTCGAGAGCTGAGAGATATGAAACAGGATTAAGAAAAGTATATATTTTCCCGTATTCTGTAAATATTGATTGATTTGGAAACTTTTCTGCTTTTACAATTTTTGAAATGAGAATTGACTGCATAAAATTTATTTAATATTCAACTTTAGGTATTCTAACCCTTTTATTGTTTCTTTATCAATTATATTATTTACAGCTTCATAATTTATTGGAGTGTCTAGTATTCCAGTTAAATCGTTCATATTCTGTGCTATTCTATTTTCTAGACCAAATTGGCTCAATAGATAAGTTAGTTTGTTACTATTCATATCTCTGATAATTGCACAAAATGGCTTTTGATTTTTGATGGAAAAGATTGAGCCATGAAAAGTATCTGTGACTATGCATGCTGCATCTCGAAAATAAGCAAGAACCTCAAATGGATGTGGTATAATTGTTTTATCTACCCAAGGGAAATAATGACCTATACTTATAATCATTAAATGTTTTTTTTGGGCATAATCTTTAATGGCACGTATTTCTTTTTTATCAGATATTCTTCCAGGATAAGTATATACAATCATGTAGTTGGTTAGGGGGACATGGGATTCTGGCATATGTTTTCTCCAATCTGTTAAAATTACAGGATCAACGTTGAGTATAGGTTCTATTTTAGTAAGTGTCCTTACGACTTTTGCAGAATTGTCATCTCGGACACTGATTGCTGAAAAATTATCTGTTAGATATGAGGCTACACGTTCTTTTATTCCGAGTTTTTTTAAGGTTTCAACTGTTGTTGCACCAAAAGATCCTGCATAAGAAATTATTTTATCAGCGTTTAATCCATTGCCAAATAATTGTGGTGAAAAACCAAACCAAGTCTTTTGAGCGCAATTGAAGACCTCATCGCTTCCAATTACAATTACATCATAGTGTAATCCATTATTTGAAAAATCATTTTTTACACCTAGTTCTGCAAAGAATTCATTTTTAAAGCGTGACTGAAACTGATAGATATATTTTAGTCTTTCAATAAAGTCCCATCCTAATAATCTTTGGCTTAGGAGTTTTAGTTTACGAAATCTTTCTACTTTGTATTCTCCTAATTGCTCACCGGGCATAATATTGATAAAATAGCATGTATGTCCTAATGCTTCAATATTTTTTTTCAAGCTGTATGCTTGCAAGAATGAACCATAGTTTTTCACTTCTTGCATTGATAATATTCCTATGCGCATAAATTTGTCAAGAATTTGCTTTTTCCTAAAAGTATTTTACAATATTTTTCAGCTATTATAATTCCAATGTAAAAATATGGATAACAAAGTAATGTTGTTGTTGACATAAAAACATTGTATTCTCTTGGAGCTTTAAATATCATAAATATTAAAACGTTAATAAATATTAAAATAATAGGGGCGAATTTAGATGTTGCAGTCAACACTCGCATTAAAAATAATGCTGTAAGAAACCAAAGGGGACATATTGGAGCAAATATGCCAACTAATTTTGTAAAATTCAAAATTGAAAGATTGTAAAAAAAATTATAATCTAGTCCATTTTTTACAGTGTAAAGTATCATTATTCCTGTTGCGTATATTATTAAAGGAATAAATATACTTTGTGTTGATTTTAACAATTCCTTCTTAAAAGTATTTTTCTTATACAGATATCCACTTATAAGAAAAAATAGACCATTTACCCAAAGAAGTAGTGATTCTCTAATGGTTTCTGTTACATGAAGATGAATTAAAATTACTGCATAAATTGAAATAGCTTTAGCCCAATCAATCCAATAAATTCTTTCTTGTTTCATTCTCTTTTAATTTGTATTATTAATCTTATGAGATTTTCTATCTTTCCATCTTCGGAATTCTAATAAAGCGGCTAGTAAGCGAGGATGTATAAATTGTATCAAAGCTCTAAACCGTTCTTTATTATTTATTGGAGAGAAAATAGCATTCCATGCACCTTTTCTTATTGTATTATAATACTTATTATATGTTTGCTTATATTGTTTTTGTACATTAGCTAATATCATCCAATTGTACATATCGCCTATAGTATGCCATAATGCGAAATTGCAAGCTTTATCCAGTTCTGAACTTTGCTTAATTATATTATTATGGAGTATATCAATTGCTTTTATAGCCATTTCTGATTTTCGTATATTAAAGTTGGTCATACAACTAGCAGGATTATCTCTACGATAACAATATATTTTACGATGGCCTATTGCTACATTTGCTGCATGTTGAAATGCTAGTGCATTGAAATTAAATCCTTCTCCTACAAAAACATCCGCAAAGAATTTAATTTTATTTTTTTCTAAGAATTGACGCTTGAATAGTTTACAATAACATCCAATAGGGATGTGATAATATAATATTCTTTTTGCGGCTTCTACTCCAGAAATTGTTTCAATATTGTCATCTGTTTTATTTTTATTATTTGAGAAAGCAATTGTTGTAAATGTAGACATCATGCTAGTTGTAAGAGATATATCCACCTGTTTTTCTTCTGCTATTTTTAGTAGATATTCAACATAATCAGGCATCAGATAATCATCTGAATCTGAAAAACAAATATATTTGCCTGTTGCTGCTGCCATTCCAATATTACGTGCCGTGCTTACTCCTTCATTTTGTTTATGTATAACCTTTATTCTATTATCTCTCTGAGCATATTCATCACAAATGATACCAGACTTATCTTTTGATCCATCGTCAACCAGGATAATCTCTAGATGTCTGTAACTTTGGTTTAGCACAGAATCTATACATGTTTTAATGTATTTCTCAACATTATAAACAGGTAGTATAATTGATACTAAAATGTCATTATTCATATTGATTGTATTTAGTATTTAAATTAGTACTAATGAATATACTTCTTATTGATGTTAACTTTCAAGTGATTGGAGTAACTTCAAATAGTTTTGTTTAAATTTATTAAATGTAAAATTGTTTTCGTATACGAGTCGACTCTTATTACACATGTTTTGGTAATTGTCAGATGATATATTTTTAAGTTCGTTTATTTTGTTAATTAGTGATTCCCAGTCATTTATATTAAAAATAAACCCATTTTGATTATTTGCAACGATTTCAGAATTACCACCTACATTGTTACATAGTATAGGTAATCCCATCATGCTTGCTTCAATTAATGTTATAGGTAATCCTTCCTGTTTAGAGAATAGCATCATATAATCACAATTAGATAAAAGTTTGTATATGTCAGATCTGTATCCTAAATATTTAAAATTTGAATCATTGCTTATTTCTTGTTTTAGATTTGCTGATAATGGCCCTTCTCCAGCAAACCAGATTTCAATTTCTTTTGATAAATTACCTTTTAATTGCTTTACAACTTCTAGTTGTCGTTTTATTTCGTTTATTCTTGCTGGATATAATATTTTAATACTATTTTTTACATAAGGCTTGTGCATGGGGGGATTTACGTCATTTACACAGTTGTAAATTTTATGAATATTCTTTATTGGAACCTTAAAAAAAGTGTTTAGATTATTTACTCCTTCATTGGAAATTGCTACGACCGTATTAGGCATTATGGACAAAGTCTTATGATTATAAAAAACATTGTGGTGTATGTAAACAAGTTTTATTTTTTGGAATAACAAATGATTAAGCAACCAAAAGAGAATAAGAAATTTTCGTTCGTGTAAAATAACTATGGATCTATAAAACATGAAAGGATTTACGAAATGTACATATTCATTTCTATTAATTACAAGATCTTTATGTATGCAGTTATAAGATATCGTACCAACTATTTTTGCATTATAAGTATCAGATATTGCATGATGTATATCCATTAGTACTTTCTGTATACCTGTAACTTTATATAACTCAGAGTTGAATGAAAATACTTTTCTTTTATCTCTTTCCATTTATGTTGTGTTTTTTGTTTTTATTAGAAATTTAGAAATTGGCTTTTATTTTCTATATTTAATCAATCGGGCAGGATTACCAACAACTATTGCGTTAGCAGGTACATCTTTTACAACAACAGCACCTGCTCCTATGATGGCCCCTTTCCCAATTGTGATTTTTCCAATTATGCACACATTGGGACCTATAGTAACATCATCTTCGATAATAGGAGATTCTTCTGAACCATTAAAGCCTTTAGCTCCAATAGTTGTATTTTGACGGATACTGACATTGTTTCCTATTATAGTTCCTGGGCTTATAACTGTAGCATGTGCAGAATGAAAAAGTTCGAATCCAGAACCAATTTTTGTTGATGATTTTATATCGCAACCGAGTATATATTGAGTATAAAATGAATATAAAAATCTCCATATACAGTTGCCTCTATGAGCTTTTTTATATAATGCGTTGAATACCTTAGATTTTTTATTTGCCATGATTCTTTATTATAATTTTATTTGATGATTTTGTATAATTTATATATAATATTGAATCTTTTGAAATGGTTTTTAATATTATCCATTAAGGACTTTTGAACCCAACTTCCTTCACAATAATGTATGGCTACAGATTTATTTGATATTGTTCTATATTCAGAAAATATATCTGAAGAATAGATCATAATATTGTTTTGGAGTAATTGATTTTGATTTAAGTATTTTAATCCATACTTCTCAGCATGTAGAGCTAGAACAACAGGAATTGTTTTATTTGCATTAATATTTATTCCATTGAACTCTATATTGTCATAATAATTAAGGCAATCTTTGATGTATTGACATTTTTTTTCTGCACCTATAATAGCTGAGTGAATTGAAATGCCAAAATTGTCAAAAGGACTTATCCTTTTTCCATCTTTTGTTATATACTTTCCAATGTCTTTAATAGGATGATATTCAATTGAGGAAATGAAAGAGTACCCTAGATAAGGGTCGAAACTTTTAAGAACTTTCACATCTGTATCTAAATAAATGCCTCCTTCAGTGTATAAAGCATAAAGTCTTATGTAATCTGCAACAAAAGCATATTTACCTGAATTATAGGCCTGATGGATAAATTTATTGGATCTTATGTCGAAGTTTTCTTCATTCCAGCATTTGATTTGGTAATCAGGCATGTGCTTTTTCCAACTTTTGATAAATTTTTGGTGTTTTCTAGGTAGTGGTTTACTACCTAACCAGCAATAATGAATGATTTTAGGTATCATTTTAGTATGAAATTAGTTTTTTGATATCATTTAGCAACTCTTTGTGTAATTGATTTAGGAATTGCTTATAATTGGTCTTGTCTAAATGTACTTCCTGAATAGCTTTAGCGAATGATTCCGGTGTAAAATCGTCTGAAAAGTAGAGTATATTTGCAAATGGAGATTCAATTATACTTTCTCCTTTTGTTGTTACAGTTGGTAGATTATAATTTAAATATTGAATTATTTTGGACGGGAATAGATATTTTGAGTAATCTCCATTGATTTGGGGATTTAATGCTATGTCTGCATCTTTTAAAAGTTTATCGTATTCGGATTCGCATAGCATTCCTAAGTATTCACATGCCTTGCTATTCTTTGATTTATTGATACTTTCTATTTCTTTCTTAAGTTCATTAATCGTTTCGGGATTACCTACACCAGATATATATAATTTATAATATTGTGGTAAGTATTCCATACTTTTAACAGCTGTAAATGCTCCTCTTATTTTATCAATACTTCCAGTAAAAACTAGTTTTATTATTGAATCCTTTGCTTTACTGTTATTAATTTCTTTTTGATGATAATTTCCGTATATAGATATACATGGTTTAGGTGGTAATAGTTTTTTAAGAGTCTCTGATACAGTGATATAATAATCAGCTTCTTGTATAAGTTTATGTTCCAGTTTTTTATATTTAGAAGAAATATGAGGCATTTGTGAATATATTTCTTCTACTTCTAGAATATATTTTATTTTATGAATTTTCTTTATTATAAGTAGTGGAATAATTGTCTCGAGAGTGTGGTATATTATGATCGTATCATTTTTTTTTGTGTTTTTCAGAATTTTAAAAATTAACCAAATACAGTTTATAACGATTCTGACTCCTTTAAGTAGTTTGTTTTGACAACCGATACTTGGAGTTATGTATACAGTATTGTGGCTACTTAGTGATATCTTTTCTTCTGGATAATATTTAAATTTTTCCTCTTTTATTTTAGAGTTAGAGTATATATTAACATCTATTCCATTTTCATTTAGTAGACTGATAATATAATTCATTTTATTAATAGCCGCTAGAGAATAAAATCTCTTAGTCTTACTATTAGAAATGTCGTACATCCCTACGTAAATCATTTTTTTTATCATTGTTATTGTAAAAGAATATGTTAATAATTAGTGCCATAAAAATTCCAGTTTCATTAGTGAATGTGGCTTCTGCAAAGCTACCGATTAATAGATATAGTATCAATAATAGGGATGGATAGTAATAATTTTGATTGTTCTCATATTGTTTGAGAGATTTAAAAATAAAGACTATTGAAGTAACGAATAGAATAAGACCTATGACTCCCCATTGACCATATATATATGGCCAAAATGTATCAGAAAGGAATGCTCCTTCTTGGTCTTCACCCATAGCTTGAGAATTTGTTAAGCCATATTCTGCATATAAAGGCGATTTTTCTAAAAAAGAAAGATTAGAACCATAAGTACAGAAGCCGGTTCCTAAAGGAAAATAATCTGTAGCAATAAGAAAACCAACTACATACAGTCCTGTTCTTAAGTTGTAAATTCCCCATGATATATAATCATTAATTTTGTCACTCATAATCCAAATACTTATAATAGCCATTAAAATATATGAGCGAAATTTTAATTTTATGGAATATTTTCTGCAAAATCCAATGATTATATATACTAGGACGAAAATGATAGCTTTACTTCTTAAGGTAGTTAATAGTATACAACAACCTAATAGATTATATATATTGAAAAATTTGTTTTTATATAGTACGACTGCCATCATCACTACCATACTTGCAACTAAATAGGTATAGTGTGTATATAAAAATTGGAAACTTCTAAATCCATTTCTAATTTCTCCTCCCATATTTATATCTACAATTAAATTAATTAAGCTGCAAATAAAAATGATGACTATTAAGATTTTCGTCGGTTTTTGAACTGATTTAATTAAGAAATCTTTATTGATAGAGGGAAAAAGAAATTTAGTCAATGTTATACCAATGAAAAATTTGCTATATAAGATACAGTCTTTGATTATTAATATGACATTTGTTTGTATTTGATTCAAAAAAGTACATAATAATCCTTCTAAAAACATTAGTAATATGGGATATAGTATCCATTTGTCATTTTTCGATAAAAACTTAAATCTTTTTAGGTAGAAAAGAAGTAAGAATATTGCTGCGAGTTCATCATATAAACTATAGAATGGTATAATTGGCATTAAAATATTACCTAATATTACTATATAATATATAATGATGCAGAAAATATACTTTTCTTTTTTTAAAGAATCTTGATTAGGCTGCATTTATTTTATGATGCCAGGTTGTTGGCAAAAAAGAGATTAGTAGTTGAATTATAATAATTTTAGTATGTTTATTTTTAATTATTACCTTATATCTAAATGTTTTTACGTTTTTAGATATACTTTTATAATTATTTTCACATCCTGATTATTGTTTTCATAGTGTAAAATATATATTATATTAAACAAATTAGAGAATATTAATATATAGAATGTAAATTAAGATTTTAATTTGTGGTAAACTAGTCCTATTTCAGGTTATTATAATATGACTTTAGTTTGTCAATATCATTCATAAGCCTCCATTCTTTTTTAAACCAATTTTCTGAATTTTCCCACCATTTTGTAGTAAGAAGAAAGTTTATGGTTGCTGTGTCGAATCTGTATCCAATTATTTTTGCAGGAATACCCCCTACAATAGCATATGGAGGAACGTCTTTAGTTACAACAGCACCAGCTAAAACGATAGCACCATCTTCAATCTTAATTCCGCCAATAAGCTTGACATCAAATCCAATCCAACAATCTGATCCTATTACCACAGGATAGTCTGATTCAGCATGGCTAAATTCATCATATTGTTGAGTATCTGCAAAGGTGTATCCATTTTGTTTTAGTAAAGAAAAAAACATAGGAGAGGTTGTTACAAAAGGATATTTATAAGGATGTCGTCCATTGATCACGTAACATCGTCCTGCTATGGATGAAAAACGTCCTATTTTTCCTGTAAAAAAAGATTCTGATGCTATATAGGAACCATAGCCCATATAGCCATCGAAGAATGTGTTACCATATATCTTATTTGCTCCTTCAAATACTGAGGTTATTTTAATCTTTGACTTCCATCCACATTTTAATTTCCCACGCCATTTGAATTTTAAATAAGAAATTTTTATAAGTTGTTTGATGCGTTTTAACATTATATTCTGATTTTTGCATAAGATACTATATTATACTATTTTTTTATTTATATTGTTGATTCTTATGAGTTTCTACTAAATCTTGTATGAGAATTTTATGAATATTTCTTTATAAAAAGATGAACTATCTTGAATAATTGTTTCTATTTATTATTTCTTTTAAAATTACTTATGTTTCTTCTTTTGCAGATTATTTTTATATTTCACTGTTGCCCTTTTACTATTTCAACCACACTCCTTTTGCTTTTTGTTTAATAATTTTATTGATTTGTATAGTGAATACTGCACTATATATGAGATTAATTAAAATCATAGAAATAATTACACCAATGGCACCGAATTTTAATGTTTTTCCTAAAAAAAGTGATAATGGTATATGTAGAAATAAACCTATGAGTGTTATATAAGTTTGTAACTTTACGGCTCCAATTCCATTAATTAGATTTACTTGCAAGCTATCCCAATTGTATACCATCATATATAAACATACAGTCAATGTCATAATTGCTGATATTTGAATTTTTTCTCCAATCCATATGTTATATACGAATGGAGCAATTATAACCATTCCTAGCATTAATAAAGCGCATAACAAGTAAAATTTTTTCATTTTGCTATAAACATTTATCATCCATCTATAATCTTTCTTTGTATATGCATCTGTAAATGCTGGCCATAATGGTGAAAGAACTATAGTATATGCCATCATGGCAATATTCATATATTTGTAAGCTATATTATATGAAGTGACATCTTCAGGACCACTAATATTACTTATTAAAATGTTAGTACATTGAAAAAGAATCACATATTGTATTTGGATAATAAAAAACTTTGCACCTAATGAAAAGAGATCCTTGATATAGGAGATATTTATATATTTCCATGAAGGAGAAATCTGTTTGAATTGTTTTTTATATAATATTACTGAGGCTATTAAAATAACAATTATTGGCATTGCTGAAATAGCAAATGCTAATGAAATAAGTGATGGAGTACATAATTTTGTTAGCATCCATATAATTAAAAGAGAAAAAAAATTGCCTATTACAGGGAATAGTGAAGATAAAGCAACTTTCTGATAAGCTGCAATAACAGCGGTTAACACACTGACAATCATTTGAAGACAGAAAAAAGCGACTAGCACATAAAGTGTTTTGGTTATTTCATCATTATATATGCTAGGAGCATTTATAAAATTAGACCAGTTTACATATGGAATTAATGCTTCAAGTATGAAGCATAAGGGGATAAATATGATAATCATCATAAAGTAGGTGGTACTCACAAGTGTTTTACCTCGCTCCCATTCTTGCATAGCAATAGCTTCTGTTAGTTTGTTTTTTAGTCCGAGGGTAAAACCTATATCAAAAAAACCAAGCCATATCATTATGCTGGATAGTGTTAGCCATATTCCATACATTTCTTTAGAGATGTAACCTAGTGTTATTGGAACAAGCATTAAAGATATGAGGATACTCGTTCCTTTGATAACTAATGATGCTACAATATTCCTTTTTACGGCTATTGTTCTTTCATTTCCTTTTGAAAAGTAAGATATAAATTTCTTAATGTTATTATTCATCTATAAATTTTAGTGTTTTTGCAATTATATTATTATTTTCAAGTATTATAAATTAGAACTAACATTTAAAATATTTTCCAGATCATTCCTAGTTTTACTATAAAAATGATATAAATTTGAAATGTTATTGACTTTTATTTCGAATTATAATTTCCCATCCTGCTTACCTCAAATTAATTACTTATAAATATAAAATTAGTAAATTGAGGCTTTTATATCATTATACCACCTTTGATATGCAGTATCTTTTAAATGTATTCCATCAACAGTGAGTTCTATAGGCATTTCATTATTACTAATATATATACTGAATAAATCAATATATTTACATTCTTTCATTTTGGAAATTCTTTTTATTTCTTTATTTGCATTAGCTATTTTTTCATTACTACTGTAATCAGGGATTCTCGAAGTATTTATAGGTAAAATACTTTGTAGGAATATTTCAGCATTTGGAACAGCTTTCTTAATAGAATCAACCAAAAAACTGTATTTCATCGTAAAATTATTTAAATCCATATTACGTAAACCGTTAATACCTGCCATTAAAAAGATTTTTTTGGGTCTTACAGCTTTAACGGTTTCCACTCTTCTAACCATATTATCAATTCTATCTCCTGGATATCCTAAATTTACTATCTTCTTATCTGGGAACGCTTTCTTAAAATTCCCATAATAAGTTATTGAATTTCCGAAGAAAACAATGTCAGCATTATAGTCTAATTTTTGTATAGTATTTTCCCTTCCTTTTATAGCCCAATAATCAGGAGATTGAGGTCTTTCGACGAGGCCAAGATTTACTTTGACTTCATGTACATAACCACTTGTTTTTGCTATATAAACTAATGCAATCAATGTTATTATATTTGTAAAAAAGAGTATTCCTCTCCCTTTTTCTATTAATTGTAAATATTTTTTTTTGTTATATTTGTTCTATTCATATTTCAATAACTTTTCTAATTGATATAGAATTTTATTCATCAGAACTTGCTATTAACTGTGATATGCTGTCGATTGTTGCAAATGTATTAGGTAGATTTGTCTTTATAGCATTATATTATACAAATTCAACATTCAAATCACAGTCGTGATAAAGAATTAAATTAACAGATATACATCGCTCTTTTTCTGTCAATTTCTGGGAACAAGGGCAATAATTCTTTTTATTATTTCCTTTATGTTCTCGTTGGTTGTAATTAGCTGTAGATAGGTGCTTTTTTGACTGTAAAGTTTAGAATAGTATTGATAAGAAATCGATTTCTTGGAATTTGCGATTATTTGTTCTAATATTTATTTTATTTTTGTAACAATTGTACGACAAACGTACTCTTTTATATATAGATTTTCTCTTCTTGAATATCATACTTCGGCTGAGTATCTATGTTCTGACGAAAGTGAACTACGCCTATATCGTATCCGAATAATTATTGTAACTTTTGATATGTATCAGACAGGAGATATTGAGAAATTCCAGATTGATACAGGTATCTACATCTTTGTCTTTAGCTTATTCTTCACTGACTGCAGAATCAATATGCAGTCAGTGAGAGATTCTAAATAAGTCTACGTTTTTGCTTATACTCACTCAATAATTGTAGATATTCTTGTATCATTCTATACAATAAAATTTTTCGTTTAATATAAATAGAGTTTTTTTCTTTAAAGATACAAATCTTTTTCTATTTTAGTTTCAGATCTTATTCTTAAGTTTTTTCCAATAATTTTCTCCTAACAATTTCCATACTCCGGCACAACAAACAGTGAGTAATACGATTCCCGCTAAAATTACTTTCCGATTACTTCCTGAAGGTTCTAACGGAATTGTAGCCGGTTCTACCACAGCAAATACGGGTTTCTCTTCTTGTATTTTAGCACGAGCCACCTGTAATTGTTGTGCTACCTGACTATATACCTGATACGCAAGATTCATATCGTTTTGCAAACGTTCCTGCTCAGCGCGTACGCTTTGAAACGCAATATTGCGGTTGCTGTCGAAGTAATGTGCATATTTGCTTTGTGCTTGGTAATATTCCTGCTGACGCTCTTTATATAGTTCTTCTAGATAGGCGCAGTCTTCTTTGGCTTTCTTGATGCGGTAGTCGATAATATACTGTTGGAGTTTAGTTACTACGCTGTCGGCTACAATGGCTGTTACTTTGGGATCTTGTAAGGTTACACTGATAGTGGTTTTAGCTGTTTTCTTATCGACATCAGCATAGATAGATTGTTTAATGGCTTCTACCTTTGATGCTTCTTTTTCAGTCAGTTGGAAAGGATTTAATGTTACCGTTGTATTAGCTTCTTCAGTAAAGAGCGATTTGATTGCTCCGATTGCTAAACTTGGAACCGCTTTGATATATCCCCACCAGGGCTGTTTCTGTTCATCCAGATAGGCTACCAAAGTGGTATCCAATTCACCGTCGAGTGTCTGCACACGGGTATTGAACAGTTCGAGTATGAATGGTGTGGAGGCTACGATATCTGGTGCAAGAGTTACATTCAGTGCATCATTGCTGCTGCTACTTGCTCCTCCTCCCAAAAACGAAGAGGCCAGGCTGGCAAGTCCTCCGCCTGCTTTGTCTCCGCCCATTTCGGGAGAGAGAGTGACGGTTACGGTGTACTGCTTGGGGATGCTCAGGGCAATGATAATGCCCAGTACCACGCCTACGCCGGCTGCTTTGTAGAGTGTTTTTCGGATGGCGATAATACGGCGTAAAATATCCATCCAGTCTATTTCGAGTTCATCGTTTTCCGGCTCCTGTACGTCCGGATTCTGATAGTTTTTGTTTTCGTTCATGGGTGATTGGGTATCTAAAAAAGCTACAGTCGGCGTTGAGACATTGGTAAGAGATATTGGGTTGAGATTTATCCTTGCGCTTCCTGTAGCTGTTTATAATCAGTAGTTTACTTAATCAATGCCGTAATGGCAGCTGTCATGGTCGCCAGTGAGGCAATAGAGCTTGTCAGACCGACAACGTTGCCGATGTTGAACTGCTTCTTGCGTTTGCTGGGCACGATGATTTCGCACCCGGGTTCCATCTGTTTCTTGCCGCTGCCTTTCACCTGGGCTATCTGGCCGTTCATGTAGATGATGAATTTCTTGCTCTTCTTGGCGTTCTGGCCGTAGCCGCCTGCCTGGCTCAGGTAGTATTTCACGCCTTCGCCTTCCTTGAAGGATACGGTGTTCGGCATCATCACGGCGCCGTCTATCTTCACGGTGTTGTTGTATTCGGGCACGCTGATCACGTCGCCTGCACGCAACACGATGTCGGCATCGCTGCCGGGGTTGGCAAGGGCGGCTTCCAGGTCGATGCCTACCGTAAAGGTGCTTTGTACGTTGATGCCCAGGGAGTCGATCATGGCGTCGCCTACCTGGCGGCGGAGCAGGTTCACTACATCCTGCATGCGCTTGATTTCTTCTGCATTTGCCACACGGGTAAGCTTGGCTCCCTTTACGTAGGCAAACTGAGTGGCGCCTCCTGCCTTGGCGATGATGCTGCTGATGCGTTCGTTCTTGCTGCTCAGGGCGTAGGTTCCGCCGTAAAGCACTTCACCGTCTACTACCACGTTCTGCTGTGCGCTGTAGCCCGGGCTGCGGCGTACGAATATCTGGTCGTAGGGCTGGAGGGTGAATCCCGGTTCGCCGTCTACCACAAAGCCGTCTTTCAGGCCGAAAGAGAAGTTCTGTCCGATGGTAGCGGGGCTTTCGGTGCTCTTCGGATCTTTTACGCGGCGTGCCACGTCGACACGTACTACGGAAGCCGATTCACGCAGACCGCCTGCGGTGATCACGAGGTCTTCGAGGGTCATGTTGTCGGCATACGGATAGCCGCCCGGATGAGCTACTTCGCCGAATATCTGTACGTTGCCCAGGTCTTCCAGGTCGTGGATGCTGGGGATGTAGAGTACGTCGTTTTTCTGCAGCGGGATGTCGGGCTGGCTGCCGTCTATGATGGCGCGGATGTCTATCTGCTTCACTTCGCGGGTCTTGTTTTCACGCTCGCGGTACAATACGGCACGGCCGGTAAAGGCGTCGGCCATCAGTCCGTCGGCTTTCTCTACCAGTTCGCGTACGGTGTTCAGCTTGCCGCCCAGCTCGTAGATGCCCGGACGGTATACGGCGCCGCGTACTTCCAGCTTGTTGGTGAAGCGGTCCAGAATGGCTTCGGCGGTGATTACGTCGCCGTCGTGCAGCTGGCATACGCTGTAGTCGGTGTCATCCACGGTGTTTACCTGATATTCCTTACCGTTCTGGCGTACGATGCGCAGGCTCTTGGTATAGGCGTCGCTGGTAAATCCGCCGGCATATTTCAGCAGGGTAGAAAGAGTTTCGCCTTTCTTCATTTCGTAGCGCATGGGGCGTTTCACGTTGCCTGTAATCTGTACCAGTTCTTCGTAGGCAGGAACGATGATCACGTCGCCTTCTTCCAGGCGGATGTCGTCGCGGGTCTTGCCCTGCATGATGAACTGGTAAACGTCTACCGTAGCTACGGTCTGTCCGCCGCGCGATACTTTCACGTTACGGAGGCTACCGATGCCGCTCACACCGCCTGCACGGTAGAGGGCATGGAATACGGTAGAGAAGGCCGAGAGGGCGTAGGTTCCCGGCTGTATCACTTCGCCCATCACGTTGATCTGGATGGTGCGGGTGTTGCCCAGCGTGACGCGTATCTGGTTGCTCTGGTCGGAATAGATCTTGCGGAGCTCGCCGGTGAGGTACTGCTGTGCGCGCTCGATGCTCATGCCGCTCAGGAATACAGGGCCGAGCTGTTCGAGGTTGATGGTTCCGTCGGGCGAGATCTGCTGGCGGATGGTGTTCTGGCTGGCTCCCCAGATGTCGATTACCACTTCATCGCCCGGACCGAGACGGTAGTTGGGCGGGGTGGCTATGTTGACGTTCGGTTCGAACGTAAGGTTGCGGGTATTGAAGATGTTGCGGCCGAATACGGCGTCCTGCTGTGCCACTTCCTGTGCCTGTGGCTGTTCGTCGAGCATGGTGGAATTGTCTTCCTGTGTCTGCTCGCGCAGGCGTGCTTCGGCTTTGGCGGTTCCGGTCATGTCGCCGGCAGCGGTACCTGTCTGCTGTTCGTACATTTTCTTCACGCGTTCCGCCTGTTCGCGGGTTACGCCTCGGCGTGCCAGCTCGGTAGCTATGGTACGCTGGTCTTTGCCTTGTTTTACTCCATCTTTAGCATATTCCAGCACTTGCTGGTCGGTCATGCCCGACTGCGCCATGAGCAGGGGCGAACATGCCATAAAAATAACAAGTGATAAAGCTTTTAGTTTCATGCTTGTCTGTTAGTGATTTTATATTGTTTTTCTGAATTTACTCTTCGATGGTTTCGCACCAGGTGTAGCTCACTTTGAGCAGGGCGGTGCTTTGGGGCATTTCGATGGCGATGTAGTGGCGGCCTCCGTAACGGAGGAACTTACCGGTCACACCGTAGAGCGGACCGCGGCGTACTACCCGGACGGGGACGCTGCGCTTGCCGCGAAGCTTTTCGGAATCGATGAACCGCGTGCCCTGGATGTCGGGGTTGGTGGCATGCATGAAGTTCTGCATGTCGCGTTCGCTCACCGTGCAGTAGTCATTGCCGTTGCGTTCCTTCTTCAGGAAATAGACGGGCAGCGGGGCTTCGGAGGCGAACTGCCGGCACCAGTTGGCGTCATAAGGACAGTGGATGAAAATCAGGTTATGGATGGCCGGTACCAGTACATGGCTGCATTCACCCTCGTGTCCGGTGTCGCGGAGCTCGTATGTCATGGGGATGTAATGCTCGATGCCCTGCTCTTTGAGATAGGCGGCTACTGTAAGTTCTTTGTTGTACACCGTCTGCAGGGGAAGCCATACCTGTTCTTTTTCCATGTCTGTGGATGTTTGTCCTTCTGGTTTTTTGTTCCCTTTTTTCTTGATTGAATGTTTGTTGAGGTACGGATATACCTCTCTCTCCTTCCTAGCGCCTGAAAAACACTATGAATCAGTTTGTTATCTCCAAAAATGGAAGATGACGCACATCGTGCTTCTGTCTAGGATCCGCTCCCACAGCCGCATAGGAAGTCGTTCTTCGGCGCAAAGATAACAAATTTATATGCAGAAAGGTTTATTTTAACCCTTTTTTTAGACATGATTGTTCAATTTCTTTATTTTTACACAAGGACTGCCGTCTTTTTCCGAATGTGGACGCAAACGGGCTGGCTTGTCAATTTATCCGTTTTTTTGTCGATTGGTACAAAAAAATCTCCGGATGCCGGCATCATGTGCGGACAATGTCCGGAGATTTTTTGAATATTCGTACGAAAAGCCGGAGCTTTTGTACGAATATCCGGGTAAACTTCCTGATGTTTACTTCAACTTTTCAGCTTTTTTTCCCGTCGGGCTGCCTTTTCGGGAGTCCGTGCCCACGGAAAGCTGCTTCAGAATCCTGAACTCGTTTTCTCCCGGCTCCTCGTCGGGATCGGCCTCGCGTACTATCAGGTTCGTCTTGTGCATGATGCAGCTCTCTATGATCAGCCTCAGGGTGGTTACGTCGAAATCTATCTCGCACACCTGTTCGGCTGCCTTGAAGAAGGTGGCCAGCGTCTTGAAACGGAAATTGCGGACGGTGTCGAAACACGTATGCGTGCCGATGCCCGTGATGCGCTGGATTTCCGACTTCGATACGTGCGACAGGGCGTACAGTGTATCGATGAACTTTCTTAATTCTTTGAGCCACTCGTCTATCTGTTGCTTCGTAGGCTCGCACGAAGCGTATAATTTTTCGAAATATTTCATTAGTCTTGTCTCTCGGGGTTTATCTCTGCCGTATAGGGCAGTAATTAATACTCTGCCAATCGGTATTTTTACCGATGAAAGACAAGAACGGAAGTTTACCTGTCAGGTTCTGTTGATGACACAAAGATAACGGAAAAATCGTGGCTGAACGTTTTTCTTTGCGAGAAAAACTTCCCTTGCTTTTACTCTTTCTTTTAATATATAATAGGAAAGGGTGGCAACCCTGGTGGTGCTCTTGTGGCCCGCCGGACATTGTAATAACTTGTAAATCTGAGGGTTTGCTATGCTACACTTTGGTGACGGTGGTGGCCCGCCCTTTCGGGTTGCGTAAAAAAATGAAGAATTATGGAGGTGATAACAACTATGAAAAATCCTGGCAATCTGGGCTTTCTGGTACTTTCGAGGCGACTGCTTACCCAGATGTTTGCCGAAATGTACGGAAAGTGGCATTCCGACTCGCAGGCGTATGTGTATCTGCTCATGGCGGCGTGCTTTACCGATCAGGGTGATACCCCTGGATGCCTGAAACGGGGCGAGCTGTTTTTCTCAGGAAGGGAGCTGAGTCTGCGCTTCGCCTGGAGCCGGAGGCATGTGAACCACTTTATCGGAGAGCTGGAGCAGAACGGTGTGGTGGAGGTGATGAAGGTGCAGAACTGTTCGAAGCTGCGTCTGCTGCACTACGATACGCTGTGCCGCATGCGGGTGAAAAACGGTGCGGACGGAAGGCGCAGGAGCGCGGGCGACGAGATGTTCGAGGTGTTCTGGGAACAGTATCACGACATGACGCAGCAGCCTGCCCTCGACATCGAGGCGGCGCGCAAGGCGTGGGGGAAGCTGACGCTGGCCGAGCGAGAGGAGGCGGTGGGAAACATCGAGATGTATCTCTGCATGCTGCCGTCTATCGACCGGGCTCGTACGGCGCTGAAGTATTTGCAGATGAAGAGTTTTGTACTCAATTGATTATATTTTTATCTGTGTTGTCTGATGAAATGTTTTAAGTATTTTTAGGATTATGGGGATGGTTTATGCGGAAGAAATAGAAGGGGCGGTACTGGGGGCGTGCCTGCTGGAGCGTTCGGCTCAGGCGGTGGTGCTGAAAAGTCTGCGTGCCGAGATGTTTTACCTGACGGCGCACCGGGTGGTGTTCGAGGCGATAAACGCGCTGTATGCCCGGGGAGCGGCGGTGGATATGCTGACGGTGACCGAGGAGCTGCGTGCTCAGGGACGGCTGGACGATGCGGGCGGTCCGTTTGCCGTGGCGAAACTGGCGGCGGGGGTGGCTACGTCGGCTCACCTGGAGTATCATTGCGGCATCCTGTTTCAGTATTACCTGAGGCGGAAGCTGGTGGAGGTGCTGACACGGGAGCTGGCGGCGGCAAACGATATGACGTGTGATGTGTATGATGTGCTGATTGATACGCAGCGGGAACTGGGGGCACTGCTCGAGGATTCGCCGCTGGAGAATCACTTGCACCCCATGCCGGAGGTGATGGATGATACGGTGGCGCTGGTGGACCGCCGGCAGGAACTGGCTGTGAACGGGCTGACGGGTGTGCCTACGGGCTTGCAGCGGCTGAACGAGATGACAGGGGGATGGCAGCCGGGCAACCTGATTTTTACGGCGGCGCGTCCGGCCGACGGAAAGACGGCACTCGACTTGTTCTTTGCGCGTCAGGCAGCGATGGCGGGTGTGCCGGTGGTGTTCTTCACGCTGGAGATGACGGCTTCGGAACTGGGCGAGCGCATGGTACTGGCGGAGAGTTCGGCCGATCCGTTGCGTATCCGTCAGGGCAGGCTCTCGCCGGAGGAGGTGGAGGATGTGCACCGTACGGCGGAACGGATGAGCGCGCTGCCGGTACATGTCGACGATACGCCGTACATCAACGTCGACCAGTTGTGTGTCATCGCCAAGTCGCTGCGGGCAAAGGGGCTGCTGGGCTTGCTTATCGTCGACTATCTGCAACTGCTTGCCACGGTGAATCCGGGGCGTACGCGTGAACAGGAGGTGGCGGAGTGCAGCCGCAAGCTGAAGGGGCTGGCGCGCTCGCTGGGGTGTCCGGTCATCGTGTCGAGTCAGCTCAACCGTCAGGCGGAAGACCGGGCGGGGAGTCCGGAGCTGCGTCACCTGCGCGAGAGCGGGGCCATCGAGCAGGATGCCGATCTGGTGATTCTGCTGCACCGTCCGGAGCGTTATCACATCCGGGTGGATCCCGATACGGGGTGGTCTACGAGGGGCATGGGCATCGCCACGGTAGCCAAGCACCGCAACGGGGCGACGGGAAAGGTATATTACGGGTATAATCCCAGCATGACGAAAATCGGCGAGTTCGCGGGTACGCCTGTGACTGCGCCGGCAAACAATTTAAAACGGAAGAATGATGAAGGAAAGAGCAGTGACTTATTCGGTGGTTCCGCGGGTTGATCCGCGTGATATCTCGGCAGAGATGACGTATTATGCCCGTGCACAGGCGCGGGGAGAGGTGACGCTGGGCGACATGGCACGCCGTATTCAGCGGCGGTGTACGGTGACACGTGCCGATACGCTGGCGGTACTTGTAGCGCTGGAAGAGGAGGTCTGCCGCGGGCTGTGCAACGGCGAGATTGTCCGTCTGGGTGAGCTGGGTTCGCTTCAGGTGGGAGTGAAAAGCGAGGGAGTGCGGCTGGAGGCTGACTTCCACGAATCGATGATAAACAAGATATGGGTGCGTTTCCGTCCGGGCATGGTGCTGAAAGGGATGCTGGACGGGGCGGCTTTCGAACGGGTATCGCCGCGCAAGGAAGCCGGACGTGCCGGAAAGGGGATGCGGTATGAAAGAGAATGAACATGGCAACGGGGAATTCCGTCTGCGTATCTACGGCAAGTCGGAGCTGGCTTGTCTGTATTTTCCCGACCGTTCGCCGGAAACGGCACGGCGCAATCTGTACCGGTGGATGTACCGCTGTCCGTCCATCCGCGAAGGGCTGGCGGCACTGGGCCACGACAAGCACCGCAAGTTTTTCCTCAAGCCGGAGGTGGAGGTGATCGTGCGGGGACTGGGGGAGCCGTAAGATTAAGAAACTATGATATATACTTGCACGGGGTGTGAACCTCACGTTTGCGGTATCGCGGCGTGGTTCACACCCCGTTTTTTTGTGTGTATGCTGCATCGGAAACTTAACCGTTTTGAAACAGGATTGCCACATGCGCGTTTCTGTTTTGAAATACGCTGCCTTTAATTTTGCGCAATGAAAATTAAGGATTTTTAATTGCTTGAAAAACGCTGGTTGTCATGTAGATAGCTGGTAATGAAAAGGTAAGGAACAGGTTGGGAAAATTTACAATTTAAAAATAAAATGAAAAAATTTGCAGCGTATTTACTTTGGTTTTTGCTGATTGCTGTCTTGCCACTGATGGCGTGCAGCAACGATGGAATGACGGAAGCTGTAGCGGACAGCTTTGATGTACAGTTTGAATGCCCTTCGCTGATAGAAGTGGCCAAGGGAGGGGAATATACGTTCCAGGTGATCGGGAGTAACAAGCCGGCGGAATCGGACGTGATTATTCTGGAATCGACAGGGGGAATCTCGTATACGTGTGTGCTGGTGAGTGTTTCGGAAAACAGTTTTACCATAAAGCTTACCGACGGATGCGAAAGCGGTACGTACCGGGTGTTCGTCAAGCGTGGTGACCGCAAGAAACAGATTGGTACTACCTATATTAATATTGTAAAGGGAATTGATTTCACACCGGATGCCGGAACGACGGTGTACGGGGTGGTATCGACAGCCGACGGTCCGGTGCAGGGTGTTGTGGTATCGGACGGTGTAGAGGTGAGCGTGACCGACGAACGGGGTATCTACCAGCTTCAGTCGGAAAAGAAATGGGGGTATGTGTTTATCTCCGTTCCTTCGGGATATGAAGTTCCTGCCGAGGGAGTCTTGCCTCGGTTCTACAAGATGATGAAGGGGGATGCCGCTACAACGGAGCGTGTGGATTTCTCGCTGACTGAGGTGGAAGGACAGGATAGCTATAAGGTGTTTATGCTGGGCGATATGCATCTGGCCAACCGCACGGGCGACCTGGGACAGTTTATGGACTTTACCGAGGATCTGAACAGCTACCGTGCCTTGCATCAGCACGAAAAGATGTATGCCATTACGCTGGGCGACATGACCTGGGACCTGTACTGGTATTCGAACAGTTATGCGCTGCCTGAGTACCTGAATACCATCAACAATCAGGTGAAGGGACTTCAGATTTTCCATACTATCGGAAATCATGACTACGACTACAAGGCTATGAGCGACGAGGAGGCGGGAAGCCGTTTCATGGATTATATCGCTCCGACATATTATTCGTTCAACATCGGAAAGGTGCACTACGTGGTGCTGGATGACATCGATTGCAGCAACTACGACGGCACTACCTCGCGCGACTACGAGAAGCGTGTGTCGGCCGAACAGCTGAGCTGGCTGTCGAAGGATCTGGCATATGTCGACAAGTCGACACCGCTGGTAGTGGTGATGCACGCACAGCTGTTCTACCCGTCGCAGACGGAAGGTTTCAAGATAGACCATGACGTGCTGAACACTACGCAGCTGCTGGACGTGCTGGACGGCTACAAGGTGCATTTCGTGACCGGACATACGCACCTGAGTTTCAACGTGACTCCGGAGGATGACGTAACGGGCGGACGCGAGGTGTACGAACATAACGCGGGTGCGATATGCGCTTCGTGGTGGTGGTCGGGCTACCTTACTCCGGGTGTGCACATCAGTCCCGACGGAACACCGGGCGGATACTCGGTATGGGATGTGAACGGAACGGACATCGAATGGATATACAAGGCTACGGGAGTGGTACGACTTCTATCAACAGTGCCGATCCGCTGGTGCTGATAGACGGTGCGGTGGGTGAACTGGACCGTGTGAACCCGAACGACGTGGAGTCTATCTCGGTCATCAAGGATGCGTCGGCTGCGGCAGTATACGGTGCGCGTGCGGCATTCGGTGTGATTCTGATCACAACCAAGTCGGGCTCGGCACAGGACGGAAAGGCTACCGTGCGTTACAGCGGCCGTCTGGGGTGGCAGGCTCCTACCACGACTACCGATTACGAAACAACCGGTTACTGGTCGGTGTATACGGTAAACACCTTCTGGCGTGCGAAGAACGGCACGAACTACGTGGACTATACCGACTACGACATGCAGCAGCTGCTGGCCCGTGTGAACGACAAGACGGAGAACCCCGACCGCCCGTGGGTAGTGGAAGATACAAGAAACGGTCGCCGTCAGTGGGTGTACTACGGCAACTACGACTGGTGGCACATGATGTACAACGACCGTCGTCCTACCCAGCAGCACAGCATCTCGCTGAGCGGGGGTACGAAGGATGTGAAATACCTGGTGAGCGGGGCATACGATTATCAGAAAGGTATCCTGAACATGAATCCGGATATCTACCGCAAGTATAACCTGCGTTCGAAGATTGACTTTACCATCAACCGCTATGCTACGCTGAGCAACAATACTTCGTTCTATGGCTCGCAGTATACTTTCCAGGGTAACGGAAGCATCGACGATACCATCGGTTACAGCGGACGTCACGCGCTGGCATGCTTCCCGATGAAGAACCCTGACGGCTCATGGCTGTACGGTACTCCTTACCTGAACTATAAGGTGGGCAACGGACGTCATATCATGCTGGGTGAGGGATCGCACCGCAACGTGAACCGCACGAACGATTTCTCGAATACTACACGACTGGTCATCACACCGATCAAACAGCTGAGTCTGACGGGTGACTTTACCTACCGTCTGTACCAGACACGCAATACACACCGTTCGAACAACCTGTTCTACCGCGAATATCCGGACGGACCGCTGCTGTCGTATGCTACCGGAGCCGGTCTGAACAAGCTGAGTGAATCGGTGAACACACGCAACTATTATTCGGCAAACGTTTTTGCCAACTACGAAGATACATTCGGCGAAGCACATCACGTGACGGGAGTGGTCGGTTTCAACTACGAACGCATGTATCTGAAGAATGTTTCGGCTGCGGGACAGAACCTGACTTCTACTTCGCTGGACGACCTCGACCTGGTGGGACAGAATGCCGAGGGTGAAGTGCTGACCGAAGTGGGCGGCGGACAGAGTGAATATGCGCTGGCTGGTTTCTTCGGCCGTGTGAACTACGACTACAAGGGACGCTACCTGTTTGAGGCGAGCGGACGTTACGACGGTACATCGCGTTTTGCTGCCGGAAGCCGCTGGGGATTCTTCCCTTCGGGTTCGGTGGAATGGCGTATCTCGGAAGAACCGTTCTTCAAGCCGCTGAGCGGATATGTAGACAACCTGAAACTGCGTGCTTCGTTCGGTAGCCTGGGTAACCAGAATGTTTCCTCTTACTATACATACATGCGTCTGATTTCGGTAAGCGACTTTGCCGGCTTCACGTTCGGCGAGGGCAGCTCGATGGCGAAATATGCTACACTGGGTGCGCCGGTGGCATCGGACCTGACCTGGGAAACTTCGGAACAGTGGGACTTCGGTTTCGACCTGACCATGCTGAAGAACCGCCTGAACATTACCGTAGACGGATATGTGCGCAACACACTGAACATGCTGACCGACGGTGTGAAACTGCCGCTACTTCGGGCAGCAGTGTATATCGCCGCTGGTTTATCGACAATATCAAACTGAGCCGCGCCAACTGACAGGTGCGGTAGCAGAGAGGTTCCACAGGCTGTACAGCATTTACGCAGACGGTTTTCTACCGGCAGGCGTCGAGCTGTACGGCCTGTGGCTTTTTTATTTTTATCGTAACAATGCAATCCTGTAGGCGGACGGTGACGGACACTGCCCGGAACTGGCTATGTATCTTTGTGATACAGAAAAGAGATTGAAAGCTTTCAACAGGTATTCGTTTTAATCATTAAAAAGTAAAAAGATTATGGAAAGAGCAGTGACTTATTCGGTAGTAGCAAGAAAGAAACCTAATGATCTGGAAGGTAGTGCCAAATATTATGCCCTGGCACAGGCACGCGGCGAGATGGGAATCCGTGAAATGGCGGACCGTATTCAGCAGATGTGTACGGTGACACGTGCCGATACGATGGCGGTGCTGATTTCGCTGGGTACGGTGATGCGTGACGGTCTGTGTGCCGGAGAAATCGTGCGTCTGGGCGACCTGGGTTCGTTTCAGATTGGTCTGAACGGTGAGGGTAGTGTCACGGAGGAAGAATATCACACCGGACTGATAAAGAAGGCGCATATCAACTTCCGTCCGGGAGCCGATCTGTCGGACATTCTGACTTCGCTGAGTTACGAACGTGTGCCGGTAAAGCCTAAAAAAGAGGAGTAAGACTCCGGAAGGGAGATGCGGACAGATGTGAAATATAAAAAACAAGGAGGAATGTATGACTGGAAAGGTAAAATGGATTCTGATCAGGATAATCAAGTGTCTGTATTGCATACTGACCGGAAAGAAAGGAGGGTGTGATGAGAAAGATTGACATGATTGTCATTCATTGTTCGGCAACGAGAGCGGATGTTCCGCTCTCGCCCCGCCAGCTGGAGGAAATGCACCGGCAGCGCGGGTTCGACGGATGCGGGTATCATTATTATGTAAGGCGCGACGGAGAAATATGTACGATGCGTCCGGTAGACCGTCCCGGAGCGCACGCCAAAGGATACAACCAGCACAGTATCGGTGTGTGCTACGAAGGAGGACTGGACGAGCAGGGACGTCCTGCTGATACACGTACGGAACTTCAGAAGCGTTCGCTCAGGGTGCTGGTGAGAGTGCTTGCCATGGACTTCCAGACACGTCGGATAGTAGGACATCGCGACCTGAGTCCGGACCTGGACGGTGACGGGGTGATAGAACCGGAAGAGTGGACGAAGGTGTGTCCCTGCTTTGATGTTGGGACGGAATTATAAGAAAATTTATGTACAGTGTTGTGATGATATGTTTTTGTGTTAAAAAGCTATCAAAATGTAATATGTAAAATAAATATGTGTGTTATTAAATTTTAACACTTATATAAATCTTTGGTTTATAGTAATTTGTATTAAGGGACTCTTTTAAGGAGTCCCTTATTTTTTGAATATTTGTTATTGTTTGTTTTTATATGGTTTTATCCATAGATTCTCGAAGGGGGTATAAAAATGTTCAAAGTGTTAGCAAGATATTGGTGTTTATGGTAAAAAATAAAGCTAAAACTGTATATTTGATAATTTATAGAATATGCAAGAATATTTATGTATTTTGCTTTAATTTTTTGTTTTTTTAATGAAATGATATGTATATTTGCGTCCGTTATTAAAATTTTATTAGAATATGGAAAAGCGAATTACACTTTTTTGTGCCTTTTTGTTAATAGGCATAAGTCTGGCGATAGCTCAGGCTGTACAAGTGACAGGTGTCGTGGTGTCTGCGGAGGATGACATGCCTGTCGTGGGAGCTTCTATTTTGGTTAAGGGAACTTCTAATGGTACAATTACGGATATCGACGGAAAGTTTATACTGAAAGTTAACAAGGGGGATAAACTTGAAATCAGCTATATCGGTATGAAATCGCAGACAGTAGCTGCCAAAAATAATATGAAGGTGGTACTGGAATCGGATACAGAAGTTCTGGATGAAGTCGTAGTTACCGGTATGCAGCGTATGGACAAGCGATTATTTACAGGTGCGTCAACAAAAATATCTGCCGAAGACTCTAAACTTGACGGTGTGCCGGAAATCAGCCGTGCCTTGGAAGGACGTGCAGCCGGTGTATCGGTTCAGAACGTATCAGGTACTTTTGGTACAGCTCCGAAAATCCGTGTACGTGGTGCCACATCTATCTACGGTAGCTCTAAACCGTTGTGGGTGGTAGATGGTGTCATCATGGAGGATGTAACGGAAGTAGGTGCTGACGATTTGTCTTCGGGTGATGCCGTTACACTGATCAGTTCGGCTATCTCTGGTTTGAATGCTGACGATATCGAAAGCTTCCAGATTCTGAAGGATGGTTCGGCTACTTCTATCTATGGTGCTCGTGCCATGGCAGGTGTGATTGTCGTTACTACCAAGAAAGGTAAGGCAGGTTCTAACAAGATCAGCTATACAGGTGAATTCACCATGCGTCTGAAACCGAACTACCGTAACTTCAACATCATGAACTCTCAGGAACAGATGGACGTATACAAGACACTGGAAAGCAACGGTTACCTGACATTTGCCGATGTATACCGTGCTTCTAACAGTGGTGTATATGGTAAGATGTATCATTTGATCAACAGTTACGACGCAAACACAGGATTTGGCATGCCAAACACTCCGGAAGCAAGAAATGCTTATCTGCGTGAGGCTGAATACAGAAATACAGACTGGTTTGATGTTTTGTTCAACAACAGCATTTCGCAGAACCATGCAATCAGTATGACAAGTGGTACTGAAAAGGCTTCGTACTATACTTCACTGAGTGTGATGAACGACCCGGGATGGACCAAACAGAGCAAGGTACAGCGTTACACTGCCAACCTGAATGCACTGTATAATATTTCGAAGAAAGTTTCACTGAACCTGATCGGTAACGCTTCTTACCGTAAACAGCGTGCGCCGGGTTCGTTGAGCTCAAATCTGGACCCTGTAAGTGGTGAAGTAAAACGTGACTTCGATATCAACCCGTATTCTTACGCGCTGAATACTTCACGTGCACTCGACCCGAATGAATACTACGTACGTAACTATGCGCCGTTCAATATCTTGCATGAACTGGACAATAACTATATGGACCTGGATGTAGTAGATATGAAATTCCAGGGTGAATTTAAATACAAACCTATCAATAAGGTAGAACTGAGTGTGCTGGGTGCTTACAAGTATTCTACTACTACTCAGGCTCACAAGATTACTGACTATTCTAACCAGGCATGGGCTTACCGTGCAATGGATGATGCTACTATCCGTGACGCTAACCCGTGGTTGTATACTAACCCGGATGTTTCGAACGCGTTGCCGGTATCGGTTCTTCCGGTGGGAGGTTTCTACCGTGAAACTAAATATGGCATGAACAGCTACGACTTCCGTGCTACTGCCAGCTACAATGACGTATTTAATGAAAACCATATCTTCAACTTCTTCGGTGGTATGGAGTTGAACGCTACCGACCGTACACAGACTTGGTTCCAGGGTGTAGGTTTGCAGTATGATATGGGTATGCTTCCTTCTTACGACTATCTGTACTTCAAACAGGGTAATGAGGAAAATGCTGCTTACTACGGTGTGTCTACAACCCGCTCTCGTGACGTGGCTTTCTTCGGTACAGCTACTTATTCATGGAAAGGTAAATATACAATAAACGGTACAGTCCGTTATGAAGGTTCTAACAAGCTGGGTAAGAGCCGTTCGGCACGCTGGCTTCCTACATGGAACGTTTCGGGTGCATGGAACGCACACGAAGAAAGCTGGTTCGAAAACCTGAGACCGGCCTTGTCTAACCTGACTCTGAAGGCTTCTTACTCACTGACTGCCGACCGTGGTCCGGCTGAGGTTTCTAACTCACGCGTAATCATCAACAGTTATAACTCTTACCGCCCGTTTGCCAGTGTAAGTGAATCTGGTCTTCAGATTACAGAACTGGAAAACAGTGAGCTGACTTACGAAAAGAAACATGAGTTGAATATCGGTGCTGAAATCGGTTTCCTGGATAACCGCATCAATCTGGCTATGGACTGGTACAAGCGTAACAACTACGACTTGATCGGTATCATCAATACAATGGGTGTAGGTGGACAGATTTCAAAATATGCCAATGTTGCCAGCATGAAGTCACACGGTGTGGAATTTACATTGTCTACAAGAAACATTGTAACACGCGACTTCAAATGGAATACCGACTTTATCTTCTCTAACGCGAAGAACGAAGTTACAGAACTGGATGCTAACTCACGTGTTATCGACCTGATTGCAGGTACAGGTTTTGCTTTGGAAGGTTATCCGGTACGTTCACTGTTCTCTATGGACTTCCAGGGACTGAACGGACAAGGTCTCCCGACATTCATCAATGAAAAAGGTGAAGTGACTGTAAGTGACATCAACTTCCAGGAACGTAACGTTAAAGATCATCTGGTTTACGAAGGTCCGACCGATCCGACTATTACCGGTAGTTTCGGTAACGTATTTACCTACAAGAACTTTAAGTTGAATGTATTTATCACTTACTCATTCGGAAATGTAATCCGTCTGGATCCGGTATTCAGCAATAAATATACTGACTTGGATGCAACACCGAAAGAGTTTGTAAACCGCTGGACTAAGCCGGGTGACGAAAATATTACCAACATACCGGTTATCGCCGATACACGTATGAACCGTCAGGATTCTCAGTTGAGCCGTGCATACAATGCATACAACTACTCTACAGAACGTATTGCCAAAGGTGACTTCATCCGTATGAAGGAAATTTCACTGAACTATGATTTCCCGAAATCACTGGCCAGCCGTATGAAACTGAGCAACCTGTCACTGAAACTTCAGGCAACCAACCTGTTCCTGATTTATGCTGACAAGAAGCTGAACGGTCAGGATCCGGAATTCTTCAACACCGGTGGTGTGGCTGCTCCTGTTCCTAAGCAGTTTACTTTGACTTTGAGATTGGGTATTTAATTTGATTTAAAAGAGAAAATTATGATGAAAAATATAAAAACATACAGTGCTGCTTTATTGATGGCGTGGGCTTTCGCTTCGTGTAGCGATTTCCTTGATACAGTGCCTGATAATCGTGCAGAAATTGATACGGAGTCGAAGGTTACCAGTCTGCTGGTTTCGGCTTATCCTAACTATTATCCGATAATGATGTTTGAGCAGGCTTCGGACAATACGGCTGACAACGGTGAGATGTATGGCTTTGAGTTCCAGCAGGAACAGGATGCCTATCTGTGGAGTGATATCAAGACAGATACGAGTCAGGACTCTCCGCAGGGAATGTGGAACGGACTTTATATGGCGATTGCTTCGGCAAACCATGCACTGCAGGCTATCGAACAGATGGGAAATCCGGCTTCGCTGAACGCTCAGAAAGGTGAAGCACTGTTGTGCCGTGCATATGCACATTTTGTCTTGGCTAATATCTTCTGTGAAGCTTATGATCCGGCTACCGCTGCGGAAAAATTGGGTATTCCTTACGCTACGAAACCGGAAACAGAAGTAGCTCCTGAATATACCAGAGGTACACTGGAAGAAACTTATCAGCATATTGAGGCTGATTTGCTGGAAGGACTTCCGCTGATTAATGACAATTTATATTCAGTGCCTAAATATCATTTCAACAAGAAGGCTGCCAATGCTTTTGCCGCACGTTTCTACCTGTTCTATGTAAAAGAAGATAAGTCGAACTATGAAAAGGTGCTGGAATATGGTAAAGTAGTGCTGGGTACGAATCCGGCAAGATCACTTCGCCAGTTGCAGGCTGATCTGGGTCCTCTTACCGAACTGGATGAAAGAGGTGATGCGTATATCTCTGCATCGGTAGACGCTAACTTGCTGATAACTCCGATCAACAGTTCATGGCCTTACATTTACGGTCCTTACAACATGGCAAAACGTTATGGTATGAACCGTACGGTGACTGAAACAGAAACTTTGTGGGCAGGCGCTCCATGGAACAACCCGTTGTTTTATGCCAGCCTGAACGGTATGGAACAGAAGTTGTGTTTCTTTAAGTATCGCATGTATTTTGAGTATACAGATAAGGTAAACGGTATCGGTTTTCGTCACGCTGTAATCGTTCCGTTCAGTACCAACGAAACATTGCTTTGCTGCATCGAGGCTAATATTCTGAAGGCTCAGCCCGATTATGCTACAGCTGTAGAATACATGAACTACTGGCTGGAGTCGCAGAAGGGTGACGGAAGATACGGATATCCGGAAACACTGACAGAAGATAAAATTGTAGACTTCTATGAAGGTGTGGGATATACACCGATACCTGTAACCGATGAAACCAAGCGTACAGTGAAGAAACACCTGAATCCTTGCTTCTCGTTTGTAAACAAGAAACAGGAAAACATGATCCACTGTGTGTTGCAGATGCGCCGTATTGAAACTATTCACGACGGTTCACGCTGGATGGATATTAAACGTTATGGTATAGAAATTACTCATAACCGTGACGGTATGGACCCGATCGTATTGACGAAAGATGATCCGCGTCGCGCATTCCAGTTGCCGCAGGATGTTATAGAAGCTGGTCTGGAGGCTAATCCTCGATAAATGAACTTTAAAATGATAGTTGTTATGAAAAAGATAAAATACTTATTTTTAATATTGGTAGCCATGTGTACTGCTACCTCATGCAGCGAAGATGATTTGTCGCCTGATAGCATTTTTGATACGACGGCTCCTCAGCGCAATGAGTTTGATAACTGGATTCTTACGAACTATACAACTCCATATAATATCGATTTGAAATATCGTTTTGAAGATATCGAATCGGATATGGACTATAACGTGATACCAGCCGATTATAACAAGTCGATTGCTTTGGCGCAGATGGTGAAATACCTGTGGTTGGAAGTGTATGCCAAACTGGCTGCTCCAGAGTTTCTTCCTACTTACTGTCCGAAGATTATGCACTTTGTAGGTTCACCGGAATACAACGCAGTCAGCGGTTCCATTGTATTGGGTACTGCGGAAGGTGGTATGAAGATTACGTTGTTCAATGTAAACGGACTGGATGTCGAAAATCCGAATATAGATGTGTTGAATGAATGGTACTTCAAGACCATGCACCATGAGTTTGCTCATATCCTGCATCAGACAAAGAATTATTCTACCGATTTCAACGATATTACTCCGGGTAAGTATTCGGGTGAAGGTTGGGTGAATCTGAAGGATGCGGATGTCCGTAAGGAAGGATTTGTTACAGCCTATGGTTCTAGTCAGCCGGATGAAGATTTCGTAGAAACTATTGCGAACTATATAGTAAAATCGGATGCTGAATGGCAGAACATCATGAGCCAGGCCGGAACAGTAGGTGGTGCATTGATTCAGGAAAAACTGGATATGGTTACCGAATATCTGAGTGACTCATGGGGAATTGATATTCAGGCTTTGCATGAAGAAGTGCAGGAACGCCAGTCGCATATACTGGAAATGGATTGGACAACATTAAAATGATAAAAACGGAATGAGTATGAAAAAGTTATTATATATTTTTACTCTGATCAGTTCGTTCTTGCTGGCGGGCTGTACTTCAGAAACGGAAAACTTGTTCGGTGAATCGGCTTCGAACCGTGTGGAGGAAGCAATGGAAAACGCTCAGAAGATTTTGGTTGAGGCACCGAACGGATGGTTGATGAAATATTATCCTTCTTCTCAGCAGAGTTTTGGCGGATACAACGTGCTGATGTCGTTTACTGCAGAAGGTGAAGTTACGGTCAGTGCTGATATCACTGATCCCAGTGCTAAATCGACAAGTCTCTACCGTTTGAAAGAACAGGCTGGTCCTACACTGACTGTAGATACTTATAATGAAATTTTCCACTTCTTCTCTGATCCGGCTTCGGGTGTAGGTACTACCGGACTGGGTATGGAAGGTGACTATGAATTTACTATTCAGTCGGCTACTCCGGAACTGATTGTGATGAGAGGTAAAAAGACTGGTAATACCATTACCATGACTCCGATGCCGGAAAATGAAACTTGGAAGGCATATCTCACTGATATCAAGGAAGCTGAGCAAAAAGCAAATTATGTACTTTTCTCTTATGCTGTTGATGGTGAGAAATATGACGTAACAAAATCATATCGAACACTGGCTATCTCGCATGAAGTTGACGGTGAGAATGTAACAGAGGTCTTTTCATACATTCAGACCAAGGAAGGTATGGAATTCTACAGCCCGATTACGTTGGGTGGAATGGAAGTATCGAAATTGGTTTACGATAGTGCTTCTGGTACTTGGAAGTCTGAAGATGGAAAAGCTGTATTGAGCGGTGAAACTACTCCTCCGGCATTGTTATTTGCCAACGGTGGTCCGTGGTTTGTTACTTACGACGGTATGAGTTCATACGGACAGAGTTATGTGACTTCTGGATTGGAGAAGATGAGCAGCAATATTTCGGGTAATAATTCTTTGGATTATTTGATTCTTGGTAGTTATTTCTATGCAGATAATGCTGTAAACATTGCTTATGGACCTTATTATGGAGTAATGCTTTTGGAAACGACTGTTTTGTCTGACAATCAGATTAACCTGAACTTGCCTGGTAACTGTGACCAGACAGGACTTGATTTGTGGAATGCCGGATTTAACACTGTGGTTCGTCCGATTGCATACCTGAACGGTGGTGTTACATTTACAGTTACTGCTGACAATCCGGTAAATCC
>OHAT01000342.1_pt1 | contig 49362 bp, 46 predicted proteins | sample 1577141 | NCBI WGS metagenome assembly OHAT01 (sample SAMEA3541578, study PRJEB24748) | human gut metagenome | biome: human gut; feature: human-associated habitat; material: faeces | place: China | collected 2012 | reverse complement strand
TTCCTCCATTTTTCAAACTTTGAATTGGGACAAAAATCCTGGCTGAGTCTTCTTGTCAAATTGTGCGGTGTTGCCTTAAAACCACCATCGGTGAACTGAAAAATCTCCACAGGGGCTGTGGAAAAGTGCGCCTTATGTTCCAGGATGAGGCAGGTTTCGGCCGCATCAACCATCCCAAGTACTGCTGGTGCGAAAAAGGCATCCGACCATGCGTTCCATGTCACCATATTCGGGAATACCAGTATGCCTATGGTGCGGTCGAGCCGCTGACTGGGGAAGCCTGTTTTCTTGTCATGCCCTATTGCAATGCTCATGTACGGTAGAGAAGCAACAACAAAAACAAAACAAGGACAGCCGCCCCGCCGCTATTCCGAGCAAAAGGGACACGGTTTCTTTTTGTAACTTTTTCGTGAAGTCTATTGATACTAATTCTCAATTAAACAGTTCAATTATCCAAAGCCTTCCCGTAATGCTGGAAATGACCTGGTTGGACAACGTGCAAATGGTATCACACAAGCGATCCACTACCTTTTCAAGAGTCGCAAAAATTTCATTACGGAATCCACGCTTGCGAATCTCTTTCCAGATTTGCTCAATCGGGTTCATCTCAGGCGTATACGGTGGGATATGGAAAAGGACAATATTCTCCGGCAATTCTAATCCCACGGATTTATGCCATGCTGCGCCGTCACAGCAAAGCAATATGATGTCCTCAGAATATTGTTCCGATAATTGCTTCAGAAAGATATTCATGCACGCCGTATTACAATATGGCATGACAAGAAAGTATCCATCACCGGTCAATGGCTCTACTGCTCCGTAGGCATAGCGATACTCTCGGATATGGTGACAAGGCACGCTGGGACGTATCCCTTGCGCACACCAGCAGTATTTGGGCTTGTTTATCCTTCCAAATCCAGCCTCATCCTGAAACATCAAGCGGATTTTCTTCCCGCTGTGGATAACTTTCAATTCTTCTACAGAGGTTTCAATTTTTTTGAGGCCGCAATTTCTTCTTCGCTGGCCTTTTGGGGGTGTCTGCTGCGGGGCATGACCTTGCGCCATCCGTGCCGATGCAGAACGCGATAGATTTGACCATTGCTGACAGGGTGCGCTACCGCGCTTTGATACGCCTTTGCGATCTCGCTGATTTCCACCAGTTCACCCTTTTCTGCGCGCTCCTTAAAGGGTTCCAGAATTGCAGCTTCTTCCTCTACGCTCATATTGCGATGATTGCCACCGTAATGATTGCCAGCAATCGCCTCAATTCCGTGATCTCTATATTTTGCTACCAGTCGCGTCACTGAACCAGCATGGAATCCTGTTGCCTCCGCAACCTCATTGGCGCATGCTCCTTTTGCCCGGAGCTCCAATGCCTTCAATCTGCTTTCTGCACGTTTGTCTTTATTGTTCTTGCGCGCCTGCTCAATTTCTTTGATTTCTTCATTCCTGAATTGATATCTGGAAGCCATGTCTATCACCCAGATATAGTATATCATATCATTGTAAATAATCAAACCGTTTTATTGAGAAATAGTATCAGGACAGAATTTACGGTTGATACCCCTTAAAATTAAGAGGGTATCATAGCGGGGTATCATAAGAGGGTAAGAAATCAGGTCAGCAGTATCAACAGTGGAACTGCTCTTGCATCACCATTTCCGAAAATGCGCAAAACCATTTGAAAAGACACACTTTTGCGCAGTTTCAGAAACGCCATATTACGCAGCAAGCGCGGGGCGATATGCTCCGCGCTCTGCTTGTTCATCATTGAAAAGCGCTCTACGTTTCTAAATTTACACAAAGCCATTGTATTAGACATACTTTCGTGCTATAATAGAAACGCGAAGGAGGGATGCCGGATGAAATACTATAAAGAGCTTGCAGAGCTGGGCTGCTTTTCACAAAAGGAGCTCGTGCAGCTTCTCGGATCGGGCAGCGCCGCAGCTTCTCTTGCGGCGGCGTATTTGAAAAAAGGATATGTGGAACGCATCCGCCGCGACCTCTATGCCACCGTCAGCATGGAAACCGGGCAGCCGATCCCCACGCGGTATCAGATTGCGTCAAAGCTGGCAGAGGACGCCTGCCTCTCCCATCACAGCGCCTTTGAATTTTATGGATATGCCAATCAGGTGTTCTATGAGGTGTACGTCGCCACGGAAAGCCGCTTCCGCAGTTTTGAATATGATGGCGTGAACTACCGCCGCATCGCACCTCACGGGACGGCGCAGGCGAAACTTATAAATGGTACGCGGGTGGTCAGCGTGGAGCAGGCGGTCATAGACAGCATCCGCGACTTTGAAAAGATCGCCGGTCTGGAGGAAACGCTGCGCTGTATCCAGCTCATCCCCTCCCTTGACCCGGAGCGGCTGCTCTCTGCGCTCGCCATGAACGGCAACGGCTTTCTGTATCAGAAAACCGGCTATATCCTCGAAGCGCTGAATGATGGGCTGCATCTGCCGGACAGCTTTTTCAACGAGTGCCAGCGGCACATCTCCGGCAGCAAAAAGTATCTCATGCGGGAGCACTGGCAGGATAAGCTCAACGAGAAATGGAAGCTGTTTGCGCCTGCAAAGCTAACGGATTTACTGGACAAGGGGGTAACATATCATGACGCAGTTTGACCGCATTACGCTGGGACGGCAGGCCAGGGAGCTTGGCTTTGTGCGCGATACCTTTGAAAAGGTCTGCCGCCTTGCGGACGTGCTTGCCTTTCTGGAAAGCGACGCTCTGCTGTCCAAAACGCTCGCGCTGAAGGGCGGCACCGCCATCAATCTCACCATCTTCGATCTGCCGCGTCTGTCCGTGGACATTGACCTTGACTATTCCGAGAACGTGCCGCGTGAGGAAATGCTGGCGCAGAGGGAAATCATCACGGAGCGCATCCGCAAATACATGGCGGCAGCCGGGTACAGACCGAGCCTGAAAAACAAAACATATCACGCGCTGGATTCCTTTGTGTTTGAGTATGTCAATGCGGGCGGCATGAAGGATAATCTGAAAATTGAGATCAACTATATGCTCCGCGCCCATGTTCTGCCGACCACGCGGAGAGCTGTCAGGCTGCCGTGGAACAACGGCGAGCTTACCGTTCTCAGCGTTGCCCCGATTGAGATATTCGCCTCCAAGATTGTTGCGCTCATCAACCGGACGGCGGCAAGGGATTTGTACGACATCAGCAATCTGGTCAAGTTCGGATTGTTCGATGAATCGGAGGAACCCCTGCTGCGCAAGTGTGTGATGCTGTACGCCGTCATCGCGGCGGATACCGTGCCGGAGCGGTTTGATTTGAGCGGCATCGGCAAGCTCCAACCTTATAAAATCAAGACGGACCTGCTGCCGGTGCTGCGGCATGGCGAATACTTTGATCTGGCAGTGGCGCGGGAAGAAACCACGCGCTATCTGACCAGTCTGCTGCGCCCGGAGAAAGACGAACTTTTATTCTGGCAGGCATTTGCGGAAAAGAAGTATAGACCGGAGCTGCTCTTTGCAGGCGAAGCGGAAATCCTCTCACGCATCTCCGCGCATCCGATGGCGCTGTGGAAATGTGAGCGCAGCCTCGGCGCAAAGAGAAGCGAGCCGGAACTGTGAGGAGGGGGCAGGACATGACTGACCGCGAACTGACCGGCAAGGTACATTCCGCCATGTATCATCAATGTCAGCGCCGGGGCTATGCCGCGCCGGTGGATGTGCTGATGGAGATCGGCGTACTGCCGAAGGAGAAATACGAGGACTGGCGGCGCGGGCGCATTGATTATCTGGAGCGCGTCTGCACCGTCAACCTCCGCAAGCTCTCTTTCATCATGCGCGAGATACGGGCATACGCGCAGAAAAGCGGCCTCAAGCCCTCCGTGACCGTATATAAGCAATGGGCGGTCAAGAAGAAATCCGGGCAGGGGCATAAGCCGGTGATCCGGCTGCGCTTCAGCAAGAGCGGCGACCCCGACATCGAACGGCGGTACTCCACCCACTTCGTCGATACGAAGAAAATCGCGGAGCTTAAAGCGCAGCACATAACGGAAGCCGCAACCAACGCGGCTGAGCCTTTTTCATTTGTTGCTTACAGGTCAAGAGGACGAACATAATATTTGACGAAGGCTGCAAGAAGCGCTAGCCATTTGGATTCCGATACCACCTGTTTGGGATTCCCCAACGCCCTTCATTAAACGCGGAATTTCATCCTGTGGCTACACGTTCTGACGAAAGCTGATAGATTGCCGGAAACTTTGTAAAATGCGACCTGACGAAGTTTTCGGGTTACGCTGAGAGATATTACGGGTTTCAATCAGTACGACGGCATACCTTAGCCCAAAATCTGGGGATTACTTGCTGCATACTGCCGCCTGCGGCAGCTGTCAGAAGTATTCCCTTCGATGGTATATACATAGCCGTTCTCGCTTTTTTCTACGATTCCGGTATGGTCAGGTAGGCCATCTACGTCCCAGTCGAAGAAGATTATCATTCCCGGTTCTGGCGTAACGCTCCTTTCTGCCCATTGGTTTCTGGCTTTGAACCATTGCACACCGGCACTGCATCCGGAAAACTTGGGAATGATCGTATCCAGATATCCACACTTATTAGCGCACCAGCTCACAAAGCAGGCACACCATTCTACACGCTCTGTAAATCCGTACCAGCGCCAGTAGATTTCCCCGCCCACATTGCCGATTTGCAAAGCAGCAACCTCTACGGTCAGTTGGGAAGTGTCCGGGTCATAGAAGATTTGTCCCAGAGGATAGTAGCGCAGCACATGAGGCACATAGTCCATATCCCCATAGCTGCTCCAGCCGCATGCTTCAGCAGTTTTCAGAGAAAACTCTACGGCATTGGCTTTGGAATACTCCCCGTATTTGTTCATCGCCCAAGTGATGTACCCCTGACCATAGTTATAGCCTTGCAGAGCCAGCTTGATGGCATCCATATCCACCGGGCTTTCGCACTGGGCAATTTGCAGGCAGTCCGCAAGATTCTGAATTCCCACATTTATAGAGTATTCCGGATCAGTGATAGAGCCGGGTGTGTGTGGACACAGCGTGTTAAAATTACACTCAGAACACTGCATAGGGTCACTCCCCCGCCCTCCTGATTCCTGCATCATCACCGCCTCAATCAGGAGCACATAATCCGATATTCCGTGTTCCCTGGCATACTTCTGTATGATCGGTTCATAGGCTTTGACCTCCTCGCTGACTGGCAGGATTTCCATATCATTCTCATCGCTGGCAAGTATCATACCGGCGAAGCACATAATAACCAGAACAATCACCAGAATCAGCACAGTTCCACCGCCAGTGGCAATGACAGAAATCAATTCCTGCATGGCCTGTGCGATTGCTTTCGCGGCTTTGGCGGTATAGGCAGCTGCCTTCCTCGCAAGTGAGGCCGCCGATTTTGCTGCCGCCCGGGTTCTTTGTGCTGTTCTGGCAGCTTCAACAGAAGCTTTCTTAGCTGTCTCAACTGCGGACTGCGAAGACTTTATGGCTGTACTTCTTATGTGTTCCACGGCTTTCACCGTGGAGTCTGCTGTTTTGACGGTGCGCTGAGAAGCCTTGATTGTGATACGCTCTGTGGATTTTACTGTCTGATTTGCAGTATTCTTTTCCACAGGAGAACGGAAACCGTGGGGTGTTTTATCTTCGTTGAACACCTGCGGCGCAGAAGAAGCAGTCCACGGAGAATCCCGTTTGGCTTTCAAATCAGCCTTAGCTGAAGCAACTTGCTTATTCCGAATTGTTTCTTGTTTTGGAACCGTTGCGTCGGAGCCAACCCTAGAATGTCCACCGCTGCCAGAGAAAACAGCCCCATCGGAAGAAACCTGATGGGGCTGCTGTGCGTTGGTAGGATTTCCGTTGTCAGGAGATACCTGTAGGCTGCCCGCTGTAGACTGTGCTGCCGACTGTCGAGGCTACTTCTTGTGGTGCAACACCTTGTGTCCCACCATATCCATCTGATGGGCAACCTCTCGGGCTATGGTTTCCGCGCTTTCTTCCAATCTGTCCGAAGCATATTCCTCACCGCTGCCGTCCGAAGAATAAACGCTGTGTTCCGCTTTATCCTTTGCCTGCACATAGGCATTCTTCATTCGCTGACCAGCCAGTGCGCCTCGGTCAACTGCCTTTATGGTCCCTGACACCACATCTCTGGTTTTGATATCAGGCATTGCAATTTACCCGCCCTTTGGCAAACAGCCCCTCACCGGGTTTGGTGGTAATGAGCTTATACAGTTCTGTATTGGCTGGGAATCTGTTGACAAAAGGAACCAGCGCGCTACCATAGCGCATCAGGCCGCATCCTGCTTCCGAACCATTCACATAGCTCATCTGTTCAGGGGAAATGTTCAGTAGCTTGGAAAGCCGCTCCTGATCGGATTCCGCCTGATTCAGCATGACAACAAATTCGGAGTTGGATACCATGGTGCTGGCCTACACGGAATCCAGCATATATTCCACATTTTGGGTGATAGCACAGGGGGCCGCATTCCGCTTACGGAACTGACGCCATGCGGAAGTGAAAAAGTTGCCGCTGTATTCATTCTCATAGGCGATGTGAAATTCATCCACGAAAATGTGGGTTTTCTTCCCGTGCGCCCAGTTGTAGTTGACCCGGTTGATCATGGCATCAGTGATGGTGACGAACCCCGGCTGCTTCAGCTCCTCACCCAAATCGTGGATGTCATAGGACTGAATACGGTTTTTGGTATCCACATTGGTTTCATGGGCGAAGATATTCAGGGAACCGGAGGTATACAACTCCATGGTGAGAGCCAGATCCCGTGCTTCCTGCTCCGGCTGCTCCAACAGCTTTTCCCGCAGGGTGCAAAGGGTTGGGACTTTGCCGGTCTTTTTCTGATCCTGAAGCACCAGCGCCACACAGCGGTCAATGATGGACTTATGGTGCGCCCGGATGCCATCGGGGTCGATCTGCTTCAAAAGGGACATGATAAACTGGGATTTGAAAGCAACCGGGCTCCCCTCTCCATAACCTTCTTCCATAGCCATGGCATTGAGCCAGTCAGAGCCGCCCACCGCAAAGCACATGACAGAACCACTCAGCGCCTTGACCAGCGGCGTATACTCCCCTTCCGGGTCCAAAATAATAATGTCATCCTTCGTGGACAAGGCAATGGCCACAATAAGCAGCTTGGCAAAGAAAGACTTGCCGGAGCCGGGGATGCCCAGCAGCATCATGGACTGGTTCAGCAGGTTTTTCATATTGCACAGAATCAGGTTATGGGAGATTGCATTCTCCCCAAAGTAAATTCCTCCCGGCTCCTGAATCTCCTGCACCTTGAAGGGCATGAATACCGCAAGGCTCTCTGTAGTAAGGGTTCGGAAGGTATCAATCTTCCGGGTGCCGATGGGCAGAGCGGTATTCAAACCGTCAAGCTGCTGATACCGCAGTACCGCCATCTGGCACATATGGTCTGCCGCAACCTTTAGCAGCGCGTCGGTATCTGCATCCAGTTCCGCCTTGGAATCTGCCAGGTGGACGATGGTCAGCACCGACAGCATCATCCGCTGGTCACGGGAGGTCAGGTCGGTCATATATTCTTTAGTCTCCCGACGCTGCTGTTCCATATCATAGGGTACGATTGCAGAGAAGTTATTATTGGCATTCTGCCTGCGCTGCCAGTTGGTGATGTTGGTTTCCACCCCCAGCATCTTCCGTTCCACCTCACGGACGGCTTCATCGGTGGCAACGGGGATGATGTCAATGGACAGCATCATGCTCCGGCTCTGGTCGGTCAGCTTTGTGACAAGCTGATCAGAAATGAAGGACGCATAATCCTTGAGGTAAATCACTCTTGCGTACTTGCCGCCCAGCATCAGATAGTCGCTGTGCTTCTCGATGGAGTCCGGGCAAATGTAGTCCCGGAAGTCATGCCCCTTACGCATCATATCCCTGGCATCGAAATGGAAATACACCTCTTCGCCGCTGCGGTAAAAATCGTGCAGTACCCGGAGTTTTTCTGTTGTATCCATTTCTGTGGCCTTGGCTCCAAGTGCGGCAAAGCGGGCGGTCAGTTCTGCTCCTGCACGGGCAAAGTAGGCTCTGGCATCCTCAATATTCTTTTTACAGACAGATACCGTAACATACTTCTCTTGAATGATGCCGTTGCCGCCTGTGGCCTTGCTCATGATGACATCGTTGTACTCCATACGGTAGTAATCCAGATAATCATTTTTCAGCCGCATCAAAACCGTATCTGCAAAGTTTTTACGATTGAGATGCCGGTTGTTTACGGTTATTTTTGTGGTAGCACTGCAATCCAGACTGTTAATCAGTGCTGCATACGACAAAAACAGCTTTTTCTGTGCGTCCTGGGATGCAACCATATAGTTGATATCCGTGAACTTAAACGTCTTGGAATATCGGTTTCCGGCGAGGAAAATCCCATCATTCCACATACACTTGATCGGTATGACATCCTGCACTCGTTTTGGGACACGGTACGGCTCCTGATCTTTTTTCATCACCTGTTTAATCGCTTTCATGCTGTTTTCTTGCCTCCTTTTCGTGTTTCGCAATGGTGTCTTTCATCAGTTCATAGTAAAGATTGGTGGGCTGAAAGCGGATGACCTTCGGTTCAAGAATCTCCGAACGGAACCAGACCCACAGGAATTTCTCTGCGGGCATCCCGTGGTATGAAAGAAACCCCAGCGCGGCAAAGGGAGCGGCACCCAGCATACAGACCCAGGATACCGCTTCCGTACCCAGAATAGGATTCAGCCAGAAGTACAACCCAACTGCTGCGCCGACTGCCAATAACGAACAAAGGGTCTGCCGCAGGGACAGACCCAGGAACATGGATTCGTGGTAATCACGAATCTCCCGATTGATTTTGATTTCCATTGTTTCCTCCTTATAGGCCCATCATTTCCCGAACCACCCGGTCAGCCATTTTCACGGTGCCAACCAGAATCAACATATTGAACACCAGTTCTCCTACATAGCTCCAGACCATAGATACCGCTGCGGCATTGGGATCAACTACCGGGGGCGTCGCTGCAAACAGGGAGAATATGATGCAGCCCAGTACGATGATGGCGCCCTCCAGACAGACCGCCGCATAGGATTTGATGAAGGAAATTCCAATGCTCTGGGTCGGTTCCCCGGCAAAGGCAGACAGCGGTACAGGGGCGATGGCGGTATACAGATACAGCTTGAAAAACCGCCCGTACACCGTCATAATCATCACAAAGGACAGCGCCGTAATCAGCAGTCCACCAATTAGCGTCACCGCCCACAATGGGATGGATTCAAAGAATCCGCAGTCCTCCACGGCGGTAATGATCTCCGTTGGCAGGACGGCAGTCTGTACGGAACCAAATCCGGCTGCGGACATGATGGTGGAAACCAACCCCTGAGCAATGGAGAACAGGGCGTTCATCAGCTCCAGGCCATAGGTGACTGCGGCTTTGGCAATGGCAAAGCGGACGAATACCTTGATAGCCACCTCCGGGCGTTTCAGGTCTGCAAAGCTGCCACAGGTTTTCATCACACCCATAAAAAAGAACAGCACGATTAGTGCCAGTCCCACAGCTTGCACCGCTCCATGGATGCCAACCATGACATTCCATATGCTGCCACCCTTGAAGGATTGGGGCGATTGTGTTACCAGTGTCCAGATTTCCGCCAGCTTCTCATTCCATGTTTCCAACGCATTTTGTAGGTTCTGGACAACCCAATTATCTGACATTCTTTCAGCTCCTTGCTCTTGAAATTTGGGATAGAGAACGCCCCTGTTCAGCAGAAGCCAAACAGGGGCACGGTCGTTGCAGTTTATTTGTTACTTTCTTGGAATTTTGCGATTGCCTGTTCATGGTTGTTTTCACGCAGGAACCGCTTGATAAGGAAACCCATGAAATACGGGAATGTATAAAACTTTCCATTGAAACCGATGTTCCGATTTGCCAGTTTGATGCCGTAGCGGATGTCGGAATATTTGTCCTTGCTGATTAGCGCATTCAGAGAGGGCGTGGATCCGTCAACAGCCTTCACCTCAACAGGAACCAGAGAATTCGCATCCCGAACAAAGAAATCCATTTCCAGAGTGCCTTTCTCATTCCGGTAGAAGTACAGGGCATATCCCTGTTTAACAAGCATATCCGCAACCACGTTTTCGTAGATAGCACCTTTGTAGGTGTTGAAATTCTTATTGTTGCGAAGATCTTCCTGCACTTCTTCATCCAGAGAACCGATTAGCAGACCAGTGTCCCGGAAATAGATTTTGTAATTATCCGGGTCATAGTTACCTTTCAGCGGCAGCTCGGGCAGTTCCATGCAATAACACACATTGATAATTCCCGCATTATCCAGCCATTCCACAGTGCCGACATAATCCCGGTTCCGCGCATTACGTGCAATCTTGGAAATCTGAAACTTCTTGTTGTCCTTTCCAAGAAAAGCAGGGATTTTACGGTATACGCCCAAAATTTTCCCCTTATCCAGCCCGGCAGCATACTTTGTAATATCTTCCTCATAATCCAGAAGAATCTGCTTCTGCATTTTCAGCGTCCCACTATAATGCTTTTGCTGAACAAAGGTAAAAACGATGGCAGGCATGCCGCCCAGCACCATGTATTCCCGGAAGTTCTCCAGCATCACATCATACTCCGTTTTGGTAAGTGGGGTCAGAGAAAGCATATTCTGGTACATGGATTCGATCTGGGATTCCTTATAGCCTTTGGCCCAGAGGAATTCCTCGAAGTCCAGAGAATACATTTCCACATCTTCTTTAGACCCGACACTATTGGATTCGATTTCCTTGTAGTTGATGCCCATAAGGGAACCGGAACAAATCACATCAAACCGGCCATCCAAGCGGAAGGATTTCAAACTGGTTGCACAGTTGATGCAGTCTTGCAGCTCATCAAAGAAGATCAGTGTTTCACCGGGGATAAATTCAAAGTCCGGGTTCCGAAGGGAGATATTTTTAAGAATGGTATCCACTTCAAATCCGTCATCGAAAATATCTTTATACTGCTTTTGCAGGACAAAATTGATTTCAATAAGGGACTTATAGTGACCTTTTGCAAAATGTTTAATTGCTTCGGTTTTGCCGATCTGTCTGGCGCCTTTGATGATCAAAGGCATATGGTCGGGCGTATTCTTCCAACTCACAAGTACGGTATCAATTTTTCGCTTCAAACGTTCCACAATGCTCACCTCGTTCTTTGGTCAGCATTACTGTATCACAAAATTCCTGTGATTTCAAGACTATCTTTCACAAAATTATTCAATTAGCAAATGGCCAATTTCACAAAATTCCTTATAATATAGCAGATAATTACACAGTTTTTCCCTTTAGCCGGTAATCAGGGTCAGGATTTCCTTGGCAAAGGTGATGATGACACCGCCAGCCAGAGTCAGAAAGCCGTTGGAGCGCTGGGACGGGTCATGGGACTGAAAAGACAAGCCCACCTGCACAATGCCCCAACCCAGCAGGATCATGCCCACAGCACGGATCATGCCGAAGATGAAGTCGGACAGGTTGTTTACTACTGTCAACAGATCACCGCCAGTGGCAGAAGCGGGCAAGGCCAGACTGGAGCAAAGAGCCAGCGCCATCACCACAGTGCAATAACTGCGGAAGCCTTTATTGACTTTGGGGGACATGGGCAGCTTCTGGGTATTCTTTCCCTTTTGGGCGTTCACGATGTTTTTAATAATGTTCTTCATGTTGTTTTCCTCCGTTAAATAGTTCCGCTTCGATTTCTTCATCAGAAAGAAGCTCAAATTCGATTTCGGACAGGTTGATAAATTTCGGTTCCGTCCCGGAAACGTTGGATAGGGACAGGCTTCCCACGGACAGCTCTGTGCCGCCGTGGACATAGGGCGCACCTCCTTTCTCCGTGGTATATCGGACATTGGGATGGTTCAGCAGGTCGTACTTTTCATCCATGACGGGCATTTCCCCTCGAATGAACAACAGCGCATATCGGTTGTCCAGCATCCGCACCTCCGCCGCATCCAGCAGCTCCCGTCCGGTGATCTGCCAGTTGGTGGAGTAGTTGCCGCTGCGCCCGGAGCTTTTGCCATAAGTGTTTAGATCGATGGTCTGCTTGCCAAGGTAGGATTCCGCAATCATTTTGTGGGTGCCGGTTTCGTTGCCGCCGAGGTACAGAAACTCGTCGCAGTTGCCCAGTATTGACTCCCATTGCTTTTCAAACAGGTTCTTGAGCTGGGCAATATTCTGAATGATGATGGACACAAACACATTCCGGGAGCGCATGGTTGCCAGCAGCTTGTCAAAATCATCCGGCAGGCTCACATTGGCGAACTCGTCCATGAGAAAATGGACGGGAACCGGCAGGGCACCCTTGTACTTATCGTCTGCCAGACGAAATAGCTGCTCAAAGGTGCAGCTGTACACCATGCTGACCAGAAAATTGAAGCTCACATCATGGTCTGGAATCAGGGCAAACATGACAACATTCTTCTCTCCCAGCGATGCCAGCTCCAGCTCATCCGTTGCCGTCAGCGCCGCAACGCTGGCAAGGTTGAACTTTTCCAGCCTCGCCGCCAGGGTGATCTGAATGGATTTCAGAGTTTTGGCAGAACCGGAATGGTAGTCCTTGTAATACTTCACGGCGATATGGTCGGGATTGCGCATTTCCAGCCGCTCAAACAGCTCATCCAGCGGGGATCGATAGGTGTCGTCGTCCTCCCGGACTTCTCCAGCCCGAAGCATTTCCATGACCATGGGGAAGTTCTGTTCCTCCTTCGGGGCTTCATAGAGCAGATAAAAGATAATAGCAGACAGCAGCATGGAAGCCGCCGTATCCCAGAAGGGGTCGTTGGACTGGCTTCCTTTGGGGGTGGTAGCTTTGAACAGGCTGGTGACCAACTTCTGCACATCATTATCCGTTTGCAAATAGGCAAAGGGATTGAAGCAGTGGCTTTTCTCCATACTGAGCAAATCCAGCACCTTAATTTCATAGCCCCGCATTTTCAAAAAGGTGCCCGTCATCCGCAGCAGCTCACCCTTGCAGTCCAGAACAAAATAGGAAGAACAGGCTTGCAGCAGATTGATGAGGGCATAGAACCGGCTCTTGCCGGAACCACTGCCGCCAACCACTACTGTGTTCAGATTGCGGCGGTGCTTTCTGCCATCCAAACCCATGCGAACATGCTTGGTGAATACCTTGTTCGATTCCGGGTCCTTTGCCTGATACTTCTTGTTGATGGCGGTGGCGCTGCCCCACTTGGCGGAGCCGTGTTCCTCGCCCCTGCGGTAATTGCGCCGGGAGGACAAGGCTACGCCAATGGACAGGGCGTAGATGAGCAGAAAAATAAGGACAGTTTTTTGACTGTCCTCACATAGCTCAATATGAAAGGGATGTTCCATTGATTTGGGAAAGTGCTGCAAAATCTCAGGCAATCCTCCGGATACGGCAGGCGCAATCAGCAGTGCTAGCCACACCACCGGGATGATACCGAGGGCACACAGGATTTGAATAGTGCGTCGTTCATCGTTCTTCACGGGATTTACCCCTTATCTTCCGGGTGGGTGCGTCTATGGCCTTCAGCAGGACCTCGTCCACAATATCTGTGGGACGCTCCTCCCCGATCAGGTCATTGCGCATTTCATTGAGGGCATTGATAACCACCCCATGCTCGTATCTGTCCAACTCCAGAACACGCTTTTCTTCCTTCGCCATACATCACCGCTCCTGTTCCTTGGATTTGGGGGTGCGGTTCTGCTCCAAAGCACGGTACATTCTGGTAGCAATCTGGTTGGCGGTATCCCTGATTTCTGTCAGGGTCTCCCGCACCTGCTGGGGATTACTCTCCCGGAAGGATGTAGGCAGGCGGCTGAAATTGTAATCCGACACATCCACCCTATACCGCTTACACAGAAGATAGGAAGCGCTGTAGGCTGCAAAGGCGGCATCGCTGCGGTTATAGTCCTGCCGTGTCCCTGCCAACTCGGCATGAGCAAGCTCCTTGGACACGCTGCGGAAAATGTCCTCCGCGCCCATACCCCGGCACACGAAAAGCACCTGCTGTTTGTGGTCATACAGGGCACCCATATTGTTGGGCAGGGAGTCCACCGTCTGAATGGGTACGGGGGTGCGGTGGATCAGGGCTTTCAGCAGCACCCGGTCATCCAGCTTCACAGCAGGGGTAGAGCGTACACGCCCTCTAGTCTGGGATACATCGTAGACCCGTTTTACCTCAAAAGAGGTGCCACGGGTGCCGTCCTCCCGGTCATATTCCTTGCCCGGTTCCAGAATCTTCACGCTCCGGGGCTTGCGCTGAACGGATACCCCAGCTTCCTTCCAGCCATCAAAATCCTTAAGCTGGGTAGCCTCCGGCATCTGCGCCAGAATCAGCAGCGCATTGGTGGGCGTGTACCGGCTGAACCGGGACTGCACATCCATATACTGCCGGAATTTATCCCCATCTTTGCTGACCTCTGTTGCGGTGGAATCGGCAAGGGCATACAGTTCCTTACGCTCCTCCTGCTTTTTGCCGCCCATGCTTCCTTGTCAAAGGGCTGGTCGTTCCATCTGGGCTTATCCCTCTGACCGCTGAAAATATCATCAAAATTGCTCATGGATTACCTCGCTTTCACTTTGGGCTTTTTCTTGCCCGGATTCTGGTGCATATTCACCGTGGGCAATGGCTGCTTATTGGGGCGGGCTGCTTCCTGCTGCTTGGGAACCTCCGCCTTATCCTGCCGTGCTGCCTTAATTTCCCGCAGTTCCTCCCGGACGGAGGGGCGGGATTCCTTAGCAGTACCCTCGGCGGTTTTCCTTTGCGTCCCGGAGGTAGGCTCGGACGGAGGGCTTTTTTCCGTCTTTGCCGCCGTAGGGTTTTCCGGGGACGGCGGCTCCTTCTGAATGGGGGCACCCATCATCTCATCCAGCAGAATATCCTCCGCATCCTTCTGGGGTGTAACCTGCTCGGGAGCAGCAGGGGCGGATTCCTTTTCCTGACGGGTCTTTTCAATATCCTGCTTGATGGAAGCGGTATCCACGGTAGCCAGCTTGAACCGCTCCACGATGCGATTGATCTTGGACGCATCCTCTGCCCGGACCATAACATCCACCATGCCGTCAGCGGATTTCTCCTTACCCCGGAGGGCGCAGTAGACAACACCGTACCGCTTTGCCTCCTGGGCAAAGCGTTTCAGATGCTCCTCGCTGATGGTGAACACCTTCAACTCCTTGCCGCTTTTCAGCATGGCGCTGAGCCGCTGATGCCCCTTGGTCTTGTCCCTGTCGGCGTTCTTCGCAATGGTGTAGAGTGCCGCTGCGATATTCTTTGCGGCAGAGCCGCTGAGTTTCAGGGCAACCTCCGTGCCTTCCAAACTCATTCTAACGATTTGCTCTGCCGCATCGCCTGAATTGGTCATGTTCGTTCTGTTCCTTTCTTTGAGATTTCTGGATTTCCTGTATGCGTTCCGGCAGGATACCGGAACGGGCGGCGATATCGCTACATAATTTCACCTCCCGGCGTAATTGACTCAGTTCCTTGGAAAGCGTGGCAATGGCGGTACTGACCTCCGCAGAAGCGGCTTCATCCGATTTCACAGCCACAGTCCGCAACTTGCGGTATAGCTGCTTCCGTTGGGAAGTCACATCTGCAATCCTGCTTTCCAATTCGCTTTGATATGAAGAAAGCTGCTGGGCAGTATCAATCCGATGCTCCGCCAGCAGCCTTGCTTCCTGTGTGATGGCATCCAGCTTGATAAGATCCTCCCGGAGGAGAAAGTGGAGCCGTTTACGATCCTGCGTTTTCTGCCGTGGGAATACTCCCAGCAGATAGCAGTAGTGAAAATACAATGCCCGGAAGCCGGTCACCTTTTTGCGGGACTGCCAGTTTCCGGACACACGGTAATGTTGAGGTTTTGGCGCGGGTTCCGGCAGGGGCCTTGCGGCTCGAGTCTGTTCCAAAATCCGCCTACGGATGCCCCCCAAGGTGTACTCCTCGCCAAAGTTCCGGGCAAGGCGGACAAACCGCTCTTTCCCCGATGGGCGGACGGAAATATCCTTGCCAACCTTGACCTCATAGCCCTTGCGGTAGAGATTGTCAAAAAACTGCCGCTCGGTCATGGACTGCCAAATGACTTCATCCACATCTGAACGGACGATGCCCCGCCAAGTGGGTCGCTGCTCCTGTTCCGCCCGCCATTCGCCGTAATGCTTTCCTTTTCCGGGCTGGGGATTCTCAATGACGGAAAGACCATATTCCCGGCACAGGGCGTCCGAAACGGTCTGCATTTCGTGATAGTCCTTGGCGGTGCGGTGGTACTTGATACCATCCACAAAGGAAACCGTATTCAGCACAAAATGACTATGAAGATGGTTTGCCTTGTCCAGGTGAGTGGCAACAACCACCTGATATCGGTTACCCCATAACCTCTGCACAAGCTCCACACCGATCTTGTGTGCCATCTCTGGGGTGGCTTCACCGGGGGCAAAGGACTGATATCCGTGGTAGGCTATGGTTCCGTCCTCCTTGCCGAAACGCTTTTTCACCGCCATCATTTCCGCACGGGCGGTAGCCGGATGACAGTTGATCCCGGATACAAAGCGTTCCAGCACATCGGAATCCTCCTTGTGCAGTTCCGTCTTTCTGCTGTTCACGGCATAAAAAATCACATCGTCCAACCCCTGACAATCCCGCTCCGTCATATCTTCGTTTTCATAAAATTCCGGGTTGGTTGTCTTGTCGGGATTCTCCACATAGACAACTACCTTCCCCAGCCAGCCGTTGACCCGCCAGATGGATGTGACCGCCATACACTACTACTTCATCGGTCTGGGCTGCAACACCGCTGCCGTGATTTCCTTAACCGTAGCTTCAAACTGGGATACGGCAGCATCGTAACGCTGAACATCGATGACATTCAGGGTGTGGGCTTTCTGAGCAATCTGGTTCAGATTATTGCCGATACGGTAGAGTTGCTGCATCATGGCATAGTAGTCCGGAGGTGGTGCATCCTGGGGAACAACGCCGTTGATGAGATGGCGCACATAGGCCGCAGAGGAAAGACCGCTGCGTTTTACACGCTTCCGCAGGGTCTCGGCTTCTTTTTTATCCAGCCAAAACTGGATGTGAACATTGCGTTTTCTCATGTTTGTTTCCTCCATTATTTAGGGGTTTCAGGGGTTTCGCCCCTGACAAGCTGCCTTGTGGTATCACAAAGGCGATGCTTGCTGGTATATTGCAGATTCGTTCTCCCCCTGGGTCGAACGGTGGGACTGTCTGAAAATAAAAGATCAGCGCTCCTGCGCCTTTCCCTTCCGGTGGGTTATGGGAAGCCCCAGCCGCATACATAAATTGTCGTTGTAATCCTTGCCATAGGGCGGCGGTTGGACAGATACCTCATACCGATCTGCCAGCAAGGAAACCAACGCCTTTGCCGCCCGTCCTCCGGCGGCATCATTGTCCAGGCGAAGAGTGATGAAGCGGATGCTGGGATACTCGGATAGATAGCGTTTCAGCGCCAGCGGCATGGAGCTTTCCTGCAATTCTACCTTCGGCTTGTAGACACCAGCCAGCGACACCAGATGCTCCCGGTTCCAGTTGCCTCCATTCATCTTCACAAGAGTGGCAAAGGACAGCAGATCGATGGCACTCTCAAAGAGGTGGACGGTATCGCTGCCTGGTGCCGGGATGCTGAAAGAGAACCGCTTGTCGCTTCCGCTGGCATCCCCAACAAAGTCCGTGCCCAGTCCTCTGAGGTTGGCATACCGGGGCTTGTTGTACTTGTCCAGCCCTATGAATACCGCATTGTGGTGGGGCGTGCTTTCATACAGCCGCCCCGTCTGAATGCAGAAGTCAATGAGGTTAGAATCAATGCCACGGCTGCGAAGATAGGCATGGACACGGCTGGTATTGGGATTGGCCGGCGGCAGCAACAGCACCTTGGGTTTCTCCGGCTTGGGCTGGGACTGCCGGGGTTGGTATGCTACCTGCCCGGTGATCCGCTGCACGGCTTCCATGAAGGGGACTTCTTTCACCTTAATGAGATAATCCAGCGCATTGTAGCCGCCGAAGCCACGGGAGAACCAATACCATTTCCCGTTAGAGATTTTGAGAGAATCATGCTCACGGGTGCAGTAGTGGTTACCGCTCAGATGTACCAGCTCATTGGGGTCACAGGTTTGCAGATAGGTCAGCAAATCCACCTGTCTTGCTTTTTCAATGGTTTCCGGTGGGATAAACGGCACAGAACATCACCTCGCATCTTTCTGGGCAATAAAATCAGCCCGTACTACTTCATTGGCACGGGCTTCCACAGCATTCCAGATATTTTCCATGTGGTGGTTATCCTCCCAGCTATCCCATTTCTTGAACACATCCGCCAGCGGTGTGGGGGATTTCAGAAGGGCTTTTGCCTGCCGGGGAGATAGGTCGTTGTATTCCAGCGATAACGGAATATCCTCCCGGCAGGTGTATTCATAGGCATGGTTCAAAACCTCCTCTGGGGTCTGAGTCAAGAGCCAGTCCTTGAAATGCGCCTGCTCAGCAAACATCTTCTGGTATAGCTGGGTGTTCAGCACCGCTTGGGTCATAACATCAACTCCTCGAAATGAAATTAGCCGACAGGCTTTTCGAGAAAGTCTGTCGGCTATGTAAGAAATGCTATTTCGTTCAGTTTTGGGATACACTCTTATATACTGCATTCTTTCCTCCACATTTCGTTGATAGAATGCGTAAGAACCGGGGAATCAGCAAATGATTCCTCGGTTCTTTGGACTTAGCAAGCTCATCCTGCTACCGATACTATATCAATCGCTAACAACTTTGCCAGCTCCTCCGCAATTTCTGAGGGTGTCATAGATGCTGTCGTCATTGCCAGCCTGCTGGCAATAATTGGACTGTATGCCATAACTTCCTTCTTGGTCAGGTTGTGCCAAACAGGAAGCAGTGTTTTTCCATTGACGCTCTCAAGCTGGAACAGTCCATCAAGCTCTGCTTTGGTCCAATATTTGCCCTCCTTGATATAGTCCGGAGAAAGGACAACTACACCAAATTTAGACTTTTTCAACCCTTCATCAATCTTAGCTCGCATGGAATCACCCCACTTAATTTGACTGGTATCGTACCATACGCGCAGATTCAATTTATTCAGTTCCTTAACGAATTCGTCAGCGAAGGATTCCTTGTCCTCCCATGCGTGGGAAACAAAAACATCATACTGTACATCCTCGGTTGCAACTTCAGTGCCTGTATTGCTACTTCGGACATTATTAGGAATTGCCAGCCCTTGTAACTGAGAAATCCGTTCTTCATAGCTTTTCTGAATACGTTTCAGCTGGTTTGCCTGGTTTATTGGGGGCGTTATACGGTCTGGGTGTTGCCCACTATGGAAACTGCCGAGAACTCCGATGCTGAGCAATACGACGCGAAGCCTGTCATTTATCTCTACCCGGAGAAGAAAGCTGAGGTCACTGTGAAATTGAACTATGCCGGAGAAATGACCTGCACATATCCTGCCTACAATGACGGCTGGAAGGTTTGCGCCAGTCCCGACGGCACATTGACAGACGCCGACGGGCAAACGTACAACTATCTTTATTGGGAGGGCGTAAACAGCGTTGCTTATGATTTTTCCGAGGGCTTCTGCGTAGCCGGAAGCGACACCGCCGCTTTTCTGGAGAACACCTTGAACCAGTTGGGACTTACCCGGAAGGAAGCAAATGAGTTTATCGTTTACTGGCTGCCGCTGATGAAAGAGAATCCTTACAATCTCATTGCATTTCAGTCCGACAGCTATACGCAAGCGGCGCAGCTATCCATTGAGCCAGCACCCGATACGCTGCTGCGGGTATTTATGGCGTGGAAACCGCTTGAGAGCGCCGTGGATATTTCTACACAGAACCTCACCGCCCCGGTGCGCACCGGCTTCACGGCAGTGGAGTGGGGCGGCTGTCAAGTTAGGTGATCGTTGGAGTTAAAGAACGTCAAACTTCATTCTCAGGAGGACTGTTATGAACACAAAAACAAAGCAAGGCGGGCTTGGCATCGTATCCATCCTGACGATTGTATTCATTGTTCTGAAGCTGTCAGGCGTGATTAAGTGGCACTGGATATGGGTGCTTTCGCCAATCTGGATTTCCACATTGGCTGCCGTTGTCCTCTTTGCCGGTATTCTGGTTGGCGGAAGGCTGAAAAAGGGCGAGTGGTAATCTTAACCTGAACGAGAAGATAAAATTGGTTCCGGCGGGCAGGCACAGCTTGTGCTTACCCGCCTTGTCTGCCAAAAAGCGCGGCGGGCGGCGGCAGTCAATGGCGCGAAGCGTTCATCTTGACCATTGACGGCTGTCGGCTACTGCGCTACTGCCCTTGCCACTCCGCAAGCCACAGAATAATTTCGGTAGCCGCTGCCAAAATTACGATGTCAGCCGCTTCCGTTCCCGTGGTATTGACGTGCAGCCCCATTGCTGCTATAATGAAAACACAATTTCAGACACAACCTGCTCAAGGGAGAAGCGTCCGGCCTTTCCGATATTATCGGCTCACTTCTCGGCGGCTCGTCCTCCGGGAAGAGCGATCTTTTCGGCACGCTGCTTGACGGCGCTATGGACGCTCTCGGCAAGAAATAACAAAAAGCGGCTCATCCGATGAAAACGGATGGGCCGCTTTTGCCATGAGAAGAAAGACTTTCATTTGCAGAACGTTGCCAATGCGGCGTCGATATCCGCAGCGCACGAGGCGGCAATGGATTCGTCGCCCGGCTGAAGCGGGTAGAGCGGAGCGCGGACGCCGCCAATGTCCGGCGCGCCGCGGAGACGGAGGATCTCCTTGATCATGGCGTACATGTTGCCCTGCCCGGAGCACATCTTGTAAATGATGTGGCAGCAGGCGTCCTGAATATCGCGCGCGGGAAGAATGTCGCCGCTGCGGACAAGGGTGAAGATGCGCTCGTACAGCTCCGGCATGGCGGCGTACGTGCCGCCGATGCCGCCAACCGCACCTGCGGCAAGACCGGAGAGCAACTGCTCGTCCGGGCCGTTAAACACGATCGCGCCCTCGTCGCGCCACATCTCAATGTCCTGTATCGGCATGGAGGAGTTTTTTACGCCGATCACCGTCGGAACGGCGAGCATGGTGCGGAGAAGGGAGCTGTTCAGCGCCGTACCGGCAAGCTGTGGGATGTTGTAGATGATGAACTCCGTGTTCGGTGCCGCGGAGGCTATATCGGTCCAATACTGCGCGATCGCGCGATCCGGCAGATGAAAGTAAATCGGCGGGATGGCGGCGATGCAGTCCGCGCCGATGCTCTCGGCGTGGGCGGCAAGCTCCATGCTGTCGCGCGTGTTGTTGCAGGCGACGTGCGCTATGATTGTGATACGTCCGGCGGCCTGGGCGATGACAGCCTCCAGCAGCGCCTTGCGCTCTTCCACAGAATGATAGATGCACTCGCCGGAGGAGCCGCCGACATACAGGCCGTTCACGCCTTTTCCGATGAGATATTCCGTGAAGGCACGCGCCCGGCCGGGCGATACCCCGCCGGCGTCGTCGTAGCATGCATAGAAGGCCGGGAAAATCCCCTGGTATTTTTTCAGGTCTCTTGCTTTCATTGTTTTTACTCCTTGTGTGTCAGCCCTTGACGGCGCCCATCGTGATACCCTTGGTGAAGTATTTCTGGAAGATGAGGAAAACGATGATGATCGGCACGGCGGCAAAGGCAGCGCCCGCCATGATGAGGCCGAAGTCGGTCGAGTTTTCCGCCTGCATTTTCGCTATACCGAGCGAAATCGTCAGGTTCTTTGTGCTGGAGAGCATGATGAGCTGCATGAAGTAGTCGTTCCACGAATTTATGAACGTGAAGATGGCGAGCGCGCCGACACCGGGCTTGATCATGGGGAAAACGATCCAGTTGAAGGTTTTCAGCTCGCTTGCGCCGTCGATCCTTGCGGCCTCCAATATCTCGCTGGGGATGCTCTCGGCAAACTGCTTGATGAGGAACACGCCGAACGGCCAGCCGACGATGGGATAGACGACGGCGCTGAGCGTATTGTAGAGCTTGAGCGAGGACATCTCGCGGATGAGCGGGATGAGGATGACCTGCTTCGGCAGCGCCATCGCGCAGATGATGAGCGTGAAAATGAGCCTGCGCCCGACAAAACGCTTTTTCGCCAGCGCGTACCCCGCCAGTGCAGAGGTCGCGCAGGTGAGGAGCATTGCCGCAACGGCCATCCACACGGTGTTGAACAACCAGCGGATCGCGCCGGGCACGGTGGGACCGGCAGAGAATACGATCGGGCTGCCGTCCGAGGAGAAATACTGGCTGAAGGGAATGTAAAACTCCCACAGCGGCGCTTTGAGCTTGCTCATGAGCGTCTGGTAGTTCTTCAGCGTCCATTCGCTCGGCCACCAGACGGGCGTGACGGAGTTGACCTCCTTGGCGGTCTTAAACGAGCCGGTGATGATCCAGTAGAGGGGGAACGTGAACAGCGCTGCAAGAATAACGATGATCACGAGAGTGATGATGCGGTTTACCTTGGATCTGCTCTGCATATGCTCACCCCCTTAATCCGACCGCTGTCCCAGCTTAAACTGAACAGCAGAGAGTACCGCGATAATGACCATGAGCACAACGCCCATGGCGTTGCCGTATCCGTAGCGGTAAAGCTTGAACGCGGTGTAATAGATATAATACATGATCGTGTCTGTGCTGTGTGTCGGCCCGCCGGAGGTGAGAAGCTGGATCAGCGCAAAGCACTGGAAGGAGTTAATCGTGGTGATGATGAGTATGTAGAGCGTGGTGGGCATGATCTGCGCCCATTTGATCTTCCAGAACACCTGGCGGCGGTTTGCGCCGTCGACCTCCGCTGCTTCAACGAGCGAGTGGTCCACGTTGCCGAGCGCTGAGACATACAGCACGATGGGCTGACCCACAGAGGTGGTGAAGAGAATGAGAATGATGCACCAGAGCGCGAAGCGCGCATCGCCCAGCCAGTTTATGTTCTGGTCAATGATGCCGAGGCTTTTGAAAAGGTAATTGAACACGCCATAGCGGTTGTTGTACATCCATTTCCAGACGACCGTTACCGCGACCGAGCCGGTGACGACCGGCAGATAGAAAATGCAGCGGAACGCCGAGGTCAGCGCCGGCTTCATATCGTAGATCGCCGTGGCGACCCAGAGAGAAAACGCGCATACCGTAGGCACGGCAACAACAACGATGAGGACCGTATTTTTCAGCGCGCCGAGGAAGAGCTTATCCTGAAAAAGCTCCTTATAGTTACCCAGACCGACAAAGACGTCCACGGCATTTTTGCCCATGTTGGAGTCAAAGAAGCTGGTGTATATGCACAGGAACATGGGATACAGCACGAAGGTGACGAAGAAGAACAGACTCGGCAGCAAAAACAGGTATCCCGCTGTTGTTTCCCGCCGCACGAGCGCGCGGCTCATGCCATTTTTGGATTTAAACATAGGGTTGCTCCCCCCTTACGGATTACGTAGCTATCAACACACCCTCTCTGCGCGGGGGCACAGAGAGGGTGCGCGCTGTGGGTCTGAGGAAGAAAAAAGGAGAAAAGAAGCAGTTATAGCGTCCGATCAGCCGGCCGCCGCGGCGTTCGCGTTGGTGCAGAACGTTGCGACCTCGGTGGCAACGTCTCCGCCGCCGCCGATGCGCTGGAGCATGTTCCACCACTCGGTGCGGGCGGTCGCCCAGCCGGAGGTGACCTGGTAGTAGTCGCCGAGATAGGGCATGAGCTTGGTGTACTCGTTCATAATGGCGTTATCCGCCCAAATTCCGGTGAGGTCAATGCCCTCGGCGGTGTCGCGCACGGCGAAATACTTGGCGGCCTTGACCGCGTCGGCCGTGCCTTCGCCGTCGGCGAAGTATTTGATGAAGGTCTTGGCAGCGTCGATCTTGGCGGCATCGCCGTTATCGAACACGCCGAAGCCCCAGATACCGCCCTGCAGCTTGCTCTCGCCGGTCTCGGAGGGGAAGCTCATGAACACGATCTTCTCGCCGTCGTTGGTGAGCTCGGCGTCGTTGTTATCGGTGTTGAGCTGCTGAGCAATGTTCCAGCAGAACGCCATCTTGAGAATGCCCTGACGGAAGGCGGTAATCTCCTCGCCGCCGTTCTCGGCTGCGTTGAAGTAGATGCCGTCCATGCTCTGGAGAAGCTCAAGAGCCTTTATGTTCTCTGCGGAGTCCGCGGTATAGGTGGTGTGCTCGGCGTTGGTAAACGTGCCGCCGTAGAGGTTGTTGACGAGAGCACGGGTGCCCTGGTCGCCGCCCTGGCCGGAGCAGTAGACGTCGCCGACGGGCTCTTTGTAGTAGGCATACAGCGCATCGACGGCTTTGATGAAGTTCTCGGTCGTCCAGGTGTGGGTCTCAGTGTCAACGTACTGGTCGGCACCGGCAGCGACGAACGCGTCATAGTTGATGGCCATGCAGTGCGCGGTCATGACGAGGGGGTACTCGTAGCAGGCGCCGTCAGCATTGAAGCAGGCCGAAACGCAGGCCGCGTTGACTTCCGCCTTGTCGGTGGCGTCCCACATGTCGGCGAGATCGACCATATAGCCCTTCGCGCCCCAGTTGGCAACGAGACGTTCCGGCCCTTCCATGATGAGATCGGGAGCGGAGCCGCCTTCGAGCGCGGTGTTGACCTGGTCGTCGCCATTGGTGTAGTCAAGGTATTCCACGGTGACGGTGATGCCGGGGTTCGCCGCCTCGAACGCGGCGATCAGCGCATCGACGGTGTCGGCATTGCCCCAGCCGCCGATCGGGTAGGTCCAGAGCGTGATGTTGACGGGTTCGGCAGCGGGTTCTGCCGCGGGAGTGGGGTCAGCCTGAGCAGGTGTGGGGTCGGTAGCGGGAGCAGCGGTCTGGCCGCAGGCGCACAGGGCAAATATCATGCACAGTGCGAGCAGCGTTGCGAGCAGTTTCTTCATGATGTGCCTCCTTAAATATTTTGTTCAGGTTTCGTTATTTCAACGGCTCACGCCGGTGAATTTCCTCTTCCCACCATCATATTAACCAAAACCCCTGCAAATGTCAATAGATTTCTGAAAAAAATTTTCTCTAAGATTCAACAAAGAAAATTTTTTACAAATGAGAGATACGAATCCCCCGGGAGCGGTACGCTCTCCGGGGGAGGGAAGAAGAAAAAATTTTTTCAGCCGGTCACAGGTGCTTTTCCGCAAGTGCAGCGGCAATGCGGGCGCGGCTTTGGCGGCACTCGTCCAGATTGCGGCGGCAGAGCTCGGAAAAGAGCACGTCCATAAGATACATCTGCGCGATCCTCGCGCCGACGGAGCCGAGCTGCAGGGGACTTTCGTTCGCGCCGCACAGCAGCGTCACATCTGCCAGATCCGCGCCGGGAGAATTGGCAAAATGCGTGACAAGGATGGAGCGCAGACCGCGCTCGCGGGCATAGGAGATCGTCTGGATCAGATCCTTTGTTGCGCCGGAATAGGAGAAGAAGAGAATGACGTCGTTTTCTCCGGCGGTGGCGATGGCGATGGTCTGCATATGGGAATCGGTTACGGAAATAAACTTTCCGCTCGCGGTGGAGAAGAGGTGCGCCGCCTCCATCGCGATGATCATCGAGCCGCCCTGACCCATGCACAGCACCCGATCCGCCTCTTCCAGGAGATCCGCCGCGCGGATATAATCCTCCGGGCGGACAAGCTCAAGTGTCTGCGTCATGGCGCTGACATTGGCGGTATAAAGCTTCTTGCAGACATCCGAAAAGCTGTCATCGTCGAGCACCTCGCCCGAGAGAGGGTTGAGCTGCTGCGGGCGCTGGGCGGTGGAGTTGGCAATGGCGAGACGAAAGGCGCTATACCCCTTGCACCCCAGGCGGCGGCAGAAGCGAGATACGGTCGCCTCCGCCACGCCGCTTGCCGCGGCGAACTCGGTTATGCTCATGTCCTGCGTTTTTCTCTGGTGCGACAGCACATAATCCGCCGCCTTTTTTTCTGCGGTGGTGAGATTATAATACTCCGCACTGATCCGCTCAAATACGTTTGTGCTGCCCTGCTCCATACGCTTCTCCTGTGCTTTTTATTTCGTGAGCAATTCCCCCGCCATTTTGTCTGTCATGATGAGCATGCGCGGCAGATGGAACGGCCCCTTGAACGTTGAGCCCTTGGTCGAAGGCTCGGTCGGTTTTCCGTCGCGGCGGAGATACCCGTACCACTCGCCGTACGCACTGTCGGCAAAATGCGCCTTGCAGTAGTCGAGCGTGGTGTAAAACCAGTTGAGGTATTCCTCCTTGCCGGTGTCCTTATAAAGCATGAGCGAGGAGATGAGGATCTCGTCATGCGGCCACCAGAGCTTCATGTCATGCTCGTATGCCTCGGGCGGTTTGCCGAGCGCGTCAACAAAGTACAGCAGCCCGCCGTATTCCTTGTCCCATCCGGCGGTTATCGCCCAATTGAATATTTCCTCCGCCTTGGCGACAAGCGCCGCGTCACCGGTTTTGCGCGCATATTCCAGCAGGAACCACACGCCCTCAATGTCATGCCCGGGGTTAACAATTCGCCCCTCAGTGTAATACAATCTCGCTGTGCCGTCAACCGCAACGTTTTCCAGCACGCACCGGAGCTCCGGGTGGACATGGTAGCGGAAAATATCGTCCACGCAGGCCGCGGCGCGCTCGGCGTAGAGCGCTGCGCTCTCCGGATCGACGCGCTGCATCACGGCGGTAACGTTGAGATAGATCATCGGGATGCCGAAGGCGCGCCCCGTGCGCGTGGCGGGCTCGGTTTTCGGGCCGAGACCGGTCGGGTCGGGCATGCCGTGGTTGAGATCCCAGTAGAGGTCATATGCGCGCCGCGCGCGCTCGAGATGCTCCCGCTCGCCGGTCACGCCGTAATACTCCGCGTTCGCCATGGCATAAAATGCCTCGGAAAAGCAGTACCGGCGCTGGCGGAGCGGCGCACCCTCGGCGGTGACGGTAAAGTACATCCTGTTCCCGGCGGCGCGGTTTATGCAGTGCGCCTCCATAAAGTCGAGACAGCTTTTTGATGCGCGCAGCCACTCCTCGCGCACGCCGTAAACATGGCAGAGGTATGCGAAGATCCAGCCGCAGCGCCCCTGCATCCATACGCTTTTGTCCGTGGAATAGATCTCGCCCTTGCGGTCCAGACAGGTGTATACGCCACCGTTGATCTCGTCCATGCCGTTTTTGAGCCAGAAATCGATGCTCTTTTTCAGCTCGGACTGTATCCACTCCCGCGCGTTCTGCAGTTTTTGCTTATCCATCGTAAACGCCCCTTTCCGATTTGTTGGTTTCAGCGGGTCTGGCCTTCATTCGTAGTATTATGGTAGCATTAAAGGAAATAATTTTCAAGTATATTTTTTTTCGAAATAATTTTCGCTTTTCTTAGTGACAGCCGTGGAAAGCCATGATATAATACCCTTGCGACGCTTGACACACCGGTAAATATTCTGTATTTGGAGGGTGCGCAGCATGAACTATCTTGGAATTGAAGCAAACGTTCAAAATCTTCCAGAGCTTGACAGAAGCTTTTTCCCGCTCTATAAGTTCAATCACGCCTTTCTTGCATCGGCGAAAAAGCCCATCGGCATTGCCGTGGAGCGCAGCGGCGGTGAGATGGCATCGGTTCGCACGTTCCTGCACGGTACACCTGACCGGCTCGAAGCGGATCGGTATTATATCCGCCGTCTCGTCAAGTCTATACTTTGGATGAAGGGCGGCTGGCGCGTATACATCAGCGGCGATCACGATATGTACGATTACATCCGCGAATGCTTCAGTGCGGACGGCTGCCAGGCGTTTGACTGGGACTACTTCTCCAATATATATGAAAGGCCGTTCGAGGTCGTCTATACCGACACGCTGCCCGAGGCAAAGGATTCGCCCCGGCCCGCGGGCGGACACTTCAACGGCTGCCGCATCGGCTTTGATGCGGGCGGAAGCGACCGGAAGGTCTCCGCCGTCGTAGACGGCGAGACCGTGTATTCCGAGGAGGTTGTGTGGTTTCCCAAGACGACAGCGGACCCGGACTACCACTACGACGGCATCGTCGCCGCGCTCCGGACGGCGGCAGAGCATATGCCGCGCGTGGACGCGGTGGGCGTGTCGAGCGCCGGCGTATACATCAATAACCGCACCATGAACGCGTCGCTTTTCCTCAAGGTGCCGCAGGCTCTGTTTGACGCAAAGGTCAAGGATATATACACCCGCGCCATCACCGACACGTTCGGCGATGTGCCGTTCTGCATTTTCAACGATGGCGATGTCACGGCGCTCGCCGGGGCGATCAGTCTGGAGGACACGAACATCCTCGGCATTGCCATGGGTACGAGCGAGGCGGGCGGCTATGTTGACGAGAACGGATACATCACCGGCTGGCTCAACGAGCTGGCGTTCATCCCGGTGGACGCAAACCCCGAGGCGATGCAGGACGAATGGTCGCTGGACATCGGCTGCGGTGTAAAATACTTCTCGCAGGACGGCGTTATCAAGCTTGCTCCGGCGGCGGGCATCGCGCTGGACAGCAGCCTGTCCCCGGCCGAAAAGCTCAAGGTCGTGCAGAAGCTCATGGAAGAGGGCGACCTCCGCGCCGCCGCGATATACCGCAGCATCGGCGTATATCTGGCGCATTCGCTCGCGCTGTATCATGATATGTACCACTTCCGCCACGTGCTGCTGCTCGGGCGCGTCATGTCCGGGGCCGGCGGCGAGCTCGTGATAGAAGAGTGCGAGCGCGTGCTGCGCGACGAGTACAGCGACCTGGCAGACTGCATCCATCTCGCTCTGCCGGACGAGAAGTTCCGCCGCGTCGGCCAATCCGCCGCTGCCGCGTCTTTGCCCGAGCTTCGGAAATAAAAATACATTCATTTATAAGGAGAACGCGCATGAAAAAACACATTGTCTGCTTTGGCGATTCCAATACCCATGGCTACTGCGCCGATCCCAACGATACCGCCGGCCATACCGACCGCTTCAACGAGGACGAGCGCTGGACGTGCCTTTTGCAGAAGACGCTTGGCGGGGAGTATCTTGTGCTGGAAGAGGGACTTTCCGGCCGGACGACCGTATTTCCCGATCCGCTGCATGAGTGCATGTCCGGGCTGGATGTAATCTATTCCACGCTGATGACGCACGAGCCGGTCGATCTGCTGATCATCATGCTCGGCACGAACGACACGAAGGAGCGCTTCAACGCGAGCCCGGCGTGCATCGGCATCGGCATGGAGCGCCTTGCCATGAAGGCGGAGACCGTCGCCGCGTGGCGCGGCGGAAAGCCGAAGCTTCTCATCGTAGCGCCGCCGCACATCGGCGCGGGACATAACGACCCCGCCATGGGTGCATCCTGCCACGCAACATCCATGGGCGTAGCGGAGGAGTACCGCCGCCGGTGCGAAGCGCACGGCTGGGCGTTTCTTGACGCCGAAGGCGTGGCGGAGTTCAACACGGTGGACTATATGCACCTCAGCCGCCGCGGGCATCGTCAGCTTGCCGATGCGCTCGCGCCGGTGGTGCGTGAGCTGACTTGATGTTCGGCCGCGTATTCCGTTATCAGGGCTGGCTCTGGCGGGCTCTGAACACGCTGACGGACATTCTGGCGCTGAGCGTGCTGTGGCTTTTGTGCAGCATCCCTGTGCTGACGCTGGGCGCGGCGACGACGGCGCTCTATGATAGCGTCGTGCGGTGCATACGCTATAAAATGCCCCGGCCCTACGAGCGCTTTTTCCGCACATTCAAAAATGAGATCGTGCCGGGCGCGCTGCTGACGCTGCTGTGGGGCGCGGTCGCCGCGCTGGGGCTTTGGATGCTTGCGCTGCTGCGGCAGTACAGTGCCGAGTCGCCCTCTGCCGGGGCGGCGGGCGCGGCGTACTATGTCGCGCTGGTGCTGCCGCTCGGTGCGGCGTGCTGGGTATTTCCGATCCTCTCGCGCTGCACGCTTGGCTTCGGCGCGCTGAACAAAACAGCGCTGAAGCTCGCCGTGGCTCATCTGCCGTCGACCGTTGTGCTCGTGCTGATGACGGCGGAGATCGCGCGGCTGAGCGTGCAGTGGATATTCCCGCTTGCGTTTATGCCGGCTGTGCTGATGCTGCTCTGGTCGCTCTTCACCGAGCCCGCGTTCAAAAAACACGGCGCGGGGATCACCCCGGAGAAGGAGAACAGCACGGCCGCAGAAAAGGACAAATAAAGAAACAGCGGCTCATCCGTTTCGATCGGATGAGCGCACCCAAAGCAATCCTGGCAGGATGTGCCGGATGGCCGTTGTTCACAAACTGCCTGGCATAGACCTCCTCCGCTTCATCCCAAGGCACCAAATCCGCCAGCTTCACCCACTCGTTGTTCTTATCCAGCTGGCCATAAGGAAACACGAAATCCTCAATCCGCATCTGTCTGTTCATACGATACATACCCGCACCCTCCAAAACTGCACGCCTTTTTCTGACTTTTGACATTATTCCCGTGCAGTTATTATAGCATATTTTGTCTGGAAATGCAGTAATATCAATGCTTTTTTGGTTGCGGAGGGGACTCTACTTAAGATATTCTTAGCGTTCAACACTCCGGGATTTCTCCTTATCGGGGGAATCCTCCTCCGGCGCTTCATCCAGCAGGGCCTTATCTTTCTGATCCATGTTCAGCAGGATGTTCAGCTCCTTCAGCCGTACGGATTTCTCCACTAGCTCCGCTTCCTTGGCAAAGGGTGTTTCCATTTCTGCCTTGGCGTTGGCGAGCTGGGTCTGGGTGTCCTGCAATACAGTCCGGTAACCATCCAGTTCCTTTGCCAGACCGTCCACCAGATTGTCCATACGGGTGATGTTGCCAAAAATGTCCGCGCCCAGGCTGATGGTATGGGACATGGCCCCCTTCATGGTCAGCTTGTAGTCAGTATTTGCGGCAATATACTGGAGGGACATGGAAAAGCCCCGGTACTGCCCCAGTGGAACAGGATCAGAGCCTTGCAGTTCGGTGCAGGCATTGATAACCGCCCTACCAGCCGCTTCTTTTTCGGAATAGTGGATTCCTTTAATCTCCATACCTATGAATCCCTCAGCCGGTTTGGGGTGCGCCTGTGCTGTCTCCACATCCTTTTCATACCCTGCAATGGCTTCAGTAAGCTTGGCAATATCAGCCGGATACTTCCGCAACACCAGTTTTTCCAGAGCGAACCGCTGATTCAGGTGGTTCGCTTTCAGCATATTCAGCTTGCTGACCTCCACATCCAGATTGCATTTCTCGATGATCAGCGGGTTGCCGGTGGCGAGTGCCTTGATTTCAGAGTAGCTCAGGGCTGTTTCGTCCACATCATCGGCAATACGAGCCGGGGCTTTGCTGGTCATGATCTGGGCAATGAATTTCTGCTTATTCTCCACAAGCTGGTAGAGGTACGAATCGAATGTACTTTCCGTGACATAGCGGAAGATCTCCACCTCCGGATTCTGGTTACCCTGCCGAACGATTCTTCCCAGCCGCTGGGCGAGGTCGGAAGGACGCCATGGGCAATCTGCGTCATGCAAGGCAATCAGTTTATCCTGACAATTCGTGCCTGCACCCATCTTTGCGGTGCTGCCAATCAGCACACGCACCTGCCCGGAGCGCACTTTGGAAAACAGTTCCTTTTTCCGTACTTCCGTGTTGGCATCATGAATGAAGGCAATTTCTTCGGGCGGAATGCCTTTTGCTACCAGTTTTGCCTTCAGATCGTCATAGATATTGAAAGAGCCGTCACCCTTGGGTGTGGATAAATCAGAGAATACTAGTTGGGCACTGCGCTGTCCCTGTGTCCGCTCCCAGATGGAAAATACATTTTGTGCGCAAATGGAAGTCTTGCTGGTGTCGCTGTTCGGTGCCAGCGGATTGACCAGCCGCATATCCAGCGCCAGCTTTCTACCGTCATTGGTAATCTTCAGCATATTATCTATGCTGGGATCAACCCTGCCTGCACGGATTTCCTCTGCCCGGTCAGCAAGAGATTTTATCATATCCTCCTGCATGGGCGAGGGCTTAATCACCTCCGTGTGGAAGTTGGCCTTTGGAACCGGCAGCATGAGCATATCTGCCGTTTGGATATCCGCAACCATCTTGAAAGTGGACATCATCTCCGGCAGGTTGTAGAACTTGGCGAACCGGGTTTTGCTGCGGTAGCCGCTGCCCTCCGGGGACAGCTCAATGGCAGTGACGGTTTCTCCATAGTTCGCCGCCCAGTCATCGAAGTTCAGCAGTCCCATTTCTTCCAAGGTACTGTACTGCAAATACCGTTGGATGGTGTAAAGCTCCACCATGCTGTTGGAAATGGGTGTGCCGGTGGCGAAGATCACGCCGCGATTGCCGGTAATCTCGTCCAGATACTGACACTTCATAAACAAATCCGAGGACTTTTGTGCTTCTGTCTGGGTAATACCGCCCACATTTCGCATCTTTGTCGCCAAAAACAAGTTCTTAAAATTGTGACTCTCATCCACGAAAATGCGGTCAACGCCCAACTGCTCAAAGGTCACCACATCGTCCTTGCGGCTCTGGTCGTTAAGCTTGGCCAGTCGGGTTTCCAACGATTTTCGGGTACGCTCCATCTGTTTAATGGAATAATTCTCCGCATGATTCCGCTTAGCTTCCCGAATGCCGTCCAGAATACTGTTAATCTGCCGCCGCAGGATGGTCTCCTGCCGCTCGCGGGACATGGGGATTTTCTCAAACTGAGAGTGTCCGATGATGATGGCATCATAATCGCCGGTGGCAATCCGGGCGCAGAACTTCTTCCGGTTCTTGGTTTCAAAATCCTTTTTGGTGGCAACCAGAATATTGGCGGATGGGTAGAGCTGGAGCCATTCCGCCGCCCACTGCTCCGTGATGTGGTTTGGAACCACAATCAGAGATTTGGTACACAGACCAAGCCGTTTGCTCTCCATCGCCGCCGCAACAATTTCGAAGGTCTTCCCTGCCCCAACTTCATGGGCAAGCAATGTATTTCCGCCGTACATGATGTGGGCGATGGCGTTGATCTGATGCTTGCGAAGGGTGATTTCCGGGTTCATGCCGGAGAAGCGGATATGCTGACCATCGTATTCCCGGGGACGGATGGCATTGAAGGCTTCGTTGTAAATACCGCACAGCCGCTCCCGGCGGTCAATGTCCTTCCAAACCCATTCCGCGAACTTGGCCTTAATCAGCTCCTGCCGATCCTGGGCAATGGCGGTTTCCTTTTTGTTCAGAACCCGGACTTCGTTGCCGTTGGCGTCAATCTTGGTATCGTAAATGCGGACATCCTTCTGATTCAGGGTCTGCTCAAAAATGTGGTAAGCGTTGATGCGCTTGGTGCCGTAGGTGGTGACCGCCTTGATATTGCTGCCGTCAAAGGACTTGTTGGTCACATTCCACTCGCCGGAATGGGGCGAATACAGCACCTTGATCTTGTACCGGGCGTAGGCGCTGGTGCTGATGACCTCATACAGAAACTGCTCATAGATCTCCTTTGGCACCCAGTTGACGCCTATGCGGACGCCGATCTCTCCGGCAGTTAAATCTATCGGCTGCACAGCAGTCAGGGCTTCAATGTTCCGGGAAAGTAATTCCCTCTTTTCGGGAGGTAATACCTCCTGCAATGCCTTCACCATCCGCAGTTTCCTGCGCACATTGCCGGAGAGGTATTCATCTGCGGTGACAAAGGCATACCGCTCCAAATCCACAAAGGCCAGCGGGATTTCCTCTTTGCGCTCGGCGCAGTTCACATCCCGGAAGAGTACACCCTCTAGTTCTGTCTCCAGTTCCTGCTCAGTTTTCCCGGACAGTTCCGCCATGAAGGACATATCCACCCGTGCTTTTTCCGCGATGGATACGGCGAGAGCTTCGCTGGCGGTGTCCACGGTGGTAACGGCAACATGGGGGCGAATGGTGCGCTTGGTGAACATATCTGCCTTGCGTTTGAAATTTCCCTCCTCATCCAGCACCTCCAGAGAACACAGCAGGAAATAGCTGGAATCCTCGCCAAAGGCAAGGCTGTTGCCTCTACTGGAAAGAAGACCGTACTTTTTCGTATAGTCATCGTACAGCGTGTTGAGCCGTGTCTGCTCCTTCTGAATGTCCTCATCGGGGTAGCCTTCGGTCTGGTAGTCAATAAGCCTGCGCACACAATCCCGGAGAGCAATCATGCCGCGGATGCGGTTCTCCGCCGTAACGGAAAACTCCACGGGATTCATGCGACTGTTTTCCCGGAAGTACACCTTCCCGTCCACGATAGTGTAGCTGAAATTCCGCACACTGGGGTCGGCGGGGATGGAATTATCTTCTTCCTCCAGTTCCTCATGCTGGTACTCGGTGATCTCTGCATGAAGATTTTGGATGGCTCCCTGCAGAAGCTCAGATAGATCGGCATTGTCATCTCCACGGCACACGGTGTCCATGCCAAACCGGGTGGATTCCATGACCATTTCGCCCAGAATCATATCCGGATGCTGGACAAAGTAGCTGTTCATGCGGATGCCATTGGCATCGGTGTCCAGATGCACCCAGTCAGGCTCAATATCCGTCATCCGATCTCGCTTTTGCAGAAAAAGGATATCGCTGGTGACTTCCGTTCCGGCATTGCGCTTGAAGGCGGTATTGGGCAGACGTATGGCGCCGATCAGGTCAGCCCGCTGTGCAAGATACTTCCGCACGGCTTCAGTTTCTTTGTCCATCGTACCCTTGCTGGTGATGAACGCCACAATGCCGCCGGGTCTGACCTTATCCAGTGCTTTTCCTAAAAAGTAATCATGAATGAGCCAATGGTACTTGTCGTACCGCTTGTCCAGCACCTTGAAATCCCCGAAAGGCACATTGCCGATGGCCACATCAAAGAAGCTGTCCGGCATCTGTACCTTTTCAAAGCCGGTGACGGCAATGGAGCTGTTCTGATAGAGCTGCTGGGCGATGCGCCCGGAGATGGAATCCAGCTCCACACCGTAGGCGTGACTGTCTGCCATGGAATCCGGAATCATGCCGATAAAGTTGCCAACACCGCAGGCCGGCTCCAAAATATTGCCCTCCCGGAAGCCCATCTGCTCCAATGCCTGATACATGGACTGGATGATAACCGGAGAGGTATAGAATGCGGTCAGGGAACTGGCTCTGGCGGCTGCGTATTCTTCTTCGGAAAGCAATGCTTTCAACTCCTGATATTTACTGTGCTTTTCATCAAAGCAGTCCGCCAAACCGCCCCAGCCCACATAACGAGAAAGAATTTCCTGCTCCACGGGCGTTGCCAGCCTGCCCTCGTCCTCGATGCGTTTCAGCATCCGGATGGCAGCAACATTGGCGGCATACTTTTCACTGGCAGTTCCATAGCCCAGTTCCGGGTCGGTGATGCGGAAATTGCTGCGCTGTTCCCTGGGAATCTCCGGGTGCAGCGGATCAAAAGTGATGCGCTCCCGCTTAGATTTCGGCTGGGGCGGAATTGGGGCGGTAGGCTCCTGTGCTGCTTCGGTATCTGCCACCACCTGCTGGATGAAAGGGTCGCTCTCCAGAGCGTCCGGGTCAATCACTTCACCGTTGACAATACCCCGCTGTGCCAGATTTTGCCGGATCTGTTCCGGGTCGATATCATCGAAGGTATCTTCCAGCGGTGTTTGTTCCGTTGGCTCGTTTTCAATTTCTGCCACAATTTCAGAAACCAGCGGCAGCGGACGAAGGGTATGATCTCTGCCGAAAACAGAGAAAGTGCCGGCCCGATACGCCTGCATTGCTTCCATACCACGCTCCCGCTCCTGATAGAAGTGGTCACCCGGAAGGGTTGCGTTCCACAGGGGAAGCATCATGGTTTCATAGATTTCTTTGACTCGCTCCGGGTCTGTTAGCTGCCCCTGAATATCTGCTACCCCATCCCAGTAGTCAAATATACTCTTTTCGGTGGGTTTGGCAGATTCAACAGGGGCATCCCGGAAGAAATTCATTACCAGCTTCGCAAGCTGCTTGACCTCGTAATCAGGCATTTTCTCAGCATCGCTGGGATACAAGAATCTGCCCATGGAAATCATATCGGAAACCCGCTTTGTAATAGCAGGCCATTTCAGTTCCACATGGGCGTAGGGTTCTGTCAAACTACCGTGGCTGAATGACAGTCCAGCAGAGGTATAGGTCTGGCTGTCATTCCCGCCGTGATAGCCGCTGTACTCGCCATGCTGCTGTTTCAGAAACCGCTCCCGTTCTTTGGTATCGGTGTTCCGACTGAAAAAGGAGAAAGTATCCAAACGGGATTCATAGCTTCTCTCGGAGCCACGCAGAATACGGTCTATTTCATCGTCGGAAATGAAAAACCGCCGCTGTGGGTCATACCCATCGGCGGCGGTAAAAATATGCGGTTCCCGTTGCAAATCTTCCAGCCTGCGCAGAAGTGCTATTGGGTCATACCAGCGGCTGCGCAGGAGACTGCGATCTTTTTCATAGACAGCGGCGAACAAAGTCCATTCGTCTACAAGCTGACTGAGTGCGTCACGGTCTTCCAGAAGGCGCTGCATCTGAGCTTCGATTTCCGGGAATCCACCCTTTCCAGAATAGGTCAGCGTGGTCAGGGGGAGATACCCGGCATCTCTGGCTTCGTCGCTGAATTCCCGTCTGGCATAGATCAGGGACTTTGCCAGCTCCATGCGCTCGAAGTCTTGCACCCGGTCAAGCTCGCTCTGGGGCATATACCGCCCCAAGTCCAGCAGCTCCCGGATGCGCTTTGCTGCCTGTTCCCATGTGACCAGGGTGGTATACCGCTTTTGGACGGTGCGCCCAGTGGCAATGCGGATGCCCTCCGGGTCGTACCAGATGGCATACTCCCGATCCTGAACGAAAAGCCCCGCACCGTTGGTGCCGTAGCTCTTTTGCAGAAAAGCGGCGTTTTCCTCCAGCGGCTTGTCTTTCATATAGTGGGCACAGATAATCAGGCGGCTGTTTCTATCATTGAAGCCAATACACAGGGCTTCGTCAATAACCTGCTGAGGAAGCTGGGGCTGGGAGAAGAAGGTCTGCTGTTCGCCTTCCTGCTCGGGAGCAAGATATCCGCCGCCCAAAAAGGAGATTTGCTCCTCAAAACTGGGCGGCGGCAAGATACCTTCTATGCGTAAATCAATTCCTGCATAATCTGCTCCTCCGCTGCTGAGCGGAAGTTGTTCATCAGCCCCACCCATTTCATTTGGTCGGTAGCTTTCACTTCCTCCGTCACCCCCGCCGCTTTCGCCATCTGGCTGACTATCTGCTCCACCCGGCTCCGGGCTGTCTCCTCGATCTCCATCAGGTGACTGTGGAGCTGACCCGTGGTCAAAAGGTTCGTGTAGGTCACGCTCCGGCTCTGCATCAGGAATCTGCGGCGCATCAATCCGTACTTCCCAAGGGGAATCTGTGGTTCCTGGGGCGGGAGAAGGTTGGGAAGCAGATAATCCCCCTGCTTCATGTATGTGATCTGTGTCATGGTTCATACTCCTTTCCGTTTGGTTTTCAACTACAGCATACTCGTTTTCGGCGGGTTCTTCAAATGTGCGATTTTCCTGCCGCTGCAAAGACAGCACTGTACGGGCAATTTCGGACAGACACATCTGGGAAATGTCACTGGTGGCAGTGCCAAGGACATTGATGGTCTGTAAGGTATTGAAACCGCTGATGTAGCTGAAATCCTCCCACTGGAAGTATGCGCCGGGGTCAATGCCGCAGCGCACCAGCAGCATATAGCCGATGCTGTTTTGTAGCAAGGGCTTGAAGATGGTTTCCAACGATTCCTCGTCCAGCGGCTCCAGGAAACTGCCTTCCTTATAATAAATGAGCTGTGCCAGGTAATCCTGAAAGTTGTCCTCCATGGCATTGGAAGCTGCCAAAAGCAGAGCATCGCCCAGCGTATTTGTATTGCCAAGAACACCGAAGCTGTTTACCAGCGTCTCCATGATTGCCTGTTCCTGCTCCGGGCGAACCGTCCAGATGGGGACGGGGCGTGGATGTCGCCCCTCATGGGTATCTGCAATATCAAAGAAATATTGGATTCTTGCCTGCCCATTGCTGTCGCTGTCCAGAATGGCAATGCCTTTGGAGCCGCGATTGACCCACCGCCCGAACCGCTGATTCCAGCCCTGCCGCCCTTCAATGGGCAGGACTGCGGTGGCATCCGGGCGCTGGGCATACAGAAGAATCTGCTTGTCGAATGAGAGGCGGAAATTATAGCAGGCGGTGGTCAGAAACCGGGGCCACGCCTCCGGCGTTGCCACCTCGCCTGCGGTTTGCAAATACAAATCCGTGATCCGTTCGTATTTTGATGCCATCGGTTTCCCTCCCGATTTCAGCGTTCGTCACGGCCTTTGGCTTTCGGACGGATAGGAATGCCCTGCTCATCGTAATTCTTGGGATCGGCGGCAGGGGTTTCCCAGCCAAACATAGAACCGGCTACCATAGCGGCTTCCTGTGCTTTCGTCACGCAGTTGGCGGCGTTGAGGGCAGAAGCACCATTCTTCGGGGAATCACTCTGCGGATAAATTCCGGTAGGGGTGTAACCCTTTTCGCCCTTGGTAATCACGATCATCTCGCCAGTGCTTTCCAAATAGCTGAAACATTTATCAGGCAGGGACGAACGCAGAGGAATGGTCTGGGCACCATTGCGCTGCATCCGCTCGGCAAACTCACAAATGTGATAAAGACTGTTGCCCACTTCCAAATGGGTTTCATCGATATATCGGCAGGTCTGCTCCAGTTTTTCCCCGGAGGGAAGCGTCATGCGGATTCTGTCGCCGTCTGAAATCCGAAAAACATCTTTGTAGTCCGGGGTAATGAAGCGAATGCCCTTTTCCGCCTGTCGCATATGCCGATCCAGCCATTGCTTCACATAGCAGTAGCAGTACACATTGTACTCACCCTTATTGGGATTTAGGCGCATCAAATAAGAATAGTGGTCGGTATCCGCACGGAAGCCATATTCGTTCCGGTCATTGTGAAAAGAACTGTCCGGTGTTCGGTTGCAGCACCGAGCCAAGGTGTTACGGTCATGCAGAAAGTTCCCATCTTCCCGCAGTTCATTGAGAACTTCATCAAATTCCAGTTTAAAATCCTCGCTTTTCAAGCTGTCCCGAAAGCCGTTCCAGGAGCTGGAAAATCCTTTTCCGTTGCTGTCCATATCTGCCCGAAGATAGCCGATCAGTCCGGTTTGCATGGAAATCTGCTGGCTTTGGGAATAGCTGTACATCTGCTCCGCTGCCGTCATGGGGTGCAAAGTCATTTCTGCTTCCATTTATCGCTCACGCTCCTGTTCCTCTTTGAATGTAATCGGCGGGATTTCTTCGATGGAGGCCAGATAATCAATCTCCCGCTCTGCTCTCTGGCAGAGGTCTTTCAGGGCATCATACCGATTGCTGGTGTAATGACCCCAGAAATAATTGTCCCCGTCTTTACAGCGCCAGATGACATACATATCCTTCTTGGGATGTTCCCCAAGCACGAACTCTGAATCTTTAACCTTAATGCTCTGGGTGATAATGTAGCCTGCACATTCTCTTTGCTCCATAATTCATCGCTCCTCTCTGCCTTTATGAGATTTCTGGCGGTGTTCATTGCGATATTGGTCAAGCCCCAGTGCTGCCCATTGGGGAAGCTGTAATCGTTCCAAGGTGCCAAGAATATCCTGCCTTTCAAACCGGGCTTCTTTGCCGGAGTACAGGTCTACACAGAAACAGGCAGAGCCACGGCTGCGGGGATATGCCCCAAAGCCGCCGGTGCAGAGCTTGATCTGGTTGGTTGCCATCTGGTACTCCCGGCGCAGCACCTCCTGCTTGATCACAACCACTTTTCCGTTCAGGTCGTCCTCATGGGAAAGGGGTGTGCAGTCGGCTTTGGTCAGCGGGATGGTGTCGATACCCTGAAATTTTGGCTTGAACAATGCCACACGAGTTTTCTCCGTTTGCTGGGCCAGCCGCTCCCCATACAGCTTCGCGATTTCGCAGAAGTCATCGCTGACCAGAACATCGTTATACAGCGCAACAATATCATTTTGCTGGCAGAAAGCGCACATATAGCGTTCCTCCGGGAGAGCGTTCAGGTTTTCACCAATGACCACCTCCTGATCGCCAATATGAAAAGACTGGATGATCTCATAATCACCCGCCATGCGTTTATCCATAACTGTCCTCCTGATATACTCTTTCACAGATCACCAGATACCGCTGCTTGCCACCGCTGGCATAGGGATGGCAGGTCAAAAGCGTCAGTAGCTCCCGTCCTTCCTGGATGTGAATGGCATCTACATCATTTGGGGCAATGATCTTCGTTTCCACCACCTGATAAGTCAGCGTCTCCCAAATATTTCGTATGGTGACAATATCGCCTTTCGCCAAATCCGGGACATAGCGAAAATACAGCGCCCCATTCCATCCCCTATGACCGGCTATGACGCAGTTGGTATTCTCCCCGCCAATAGGCAGGCTGGTTTGGGAAAGATGTGCTGCTCCGCTTGCTAAGTTCAGATCTGTGGCACCAAGATAAACCGGCATATCCAAATTGATTTTCGGAATGGTAAGCACGGCAAACACTTCATCCTTTCGCCCATAGTCCCGCAGCCGGAAGCCGGATTCCTTGAAGTCATCCGTGCTGTTCAAATCAGCCTGTTTTTGAGCATAGAGATTATCGTTATAGGCACACATTTCTTCCCAAAGCTCTGCATAGGGTTTCTGCGGTTCCGTTGGATCGGTATTCTCTGTATCTGGTTCTGAGACGGGAGCAGCCGCTTCGGATAGAAACCGCTCTGCTGAATGCATCACTTCTCTTTCTGTAAAAAGCCGATTCCATATGGGAAACAATAGTAAACTCACCCCCATCTGGAATACACAAAGCATTATCACAAGAATGAGCTTCTTTCCCATCCTACCGCCTCCTGATGTACCATACAGTAACGGCGATAACGCCGATGATACCCACGATGCACAGCCCTGTCAGAATACCATTTATATATTTCTCCTCCCAAGTAGAAGCCGCTGCCTCCTCAGAAGAAACCGAAGAAACCATCTCTTCTGCTTCCTCATATAAGATGCGGCTCCCACGGACAAGCAGCCGATGGGTATTTACGCCAAAGGGGGTGCAAGTGACCAGTGTACAGTAATCCTCTCCCGTGGTGATGCCCAGATTGGTGGTATCATGGGGCAGCACAGTATTGATGGCATCCACCTGATAGGCAAGGACTTCGTCCAGTACCTCCAGATAGAAAACATCTCCCTCCCCCAGTTGATCCAAGTCAGAAAACATTTTCTGACTTGCCATGCCGGAATGGGCAGTCAGAATCGTGTGTGTGCTTTCCCCGCCAATCGGGAGGGAACTTCCCAACAGGTGCCCGATCCCGGCTGAAAGTGTATTGGAATCTGTACCATGATAAATAGGCAGCGTTACGGATATTTTGGGAATGTCCACATAGCCCATGATGCCGCTTCCGGTAATATCAAGCTGATTGTCGTAGTCCTGCGCTGCTACCAGCAGCGCATCCCGACTATACGCATCTCTATCCTGGACTCCCGGCTTCAAGACTTCGTTGTAGGCAACTGCCATCGTTCTGGCGATGAGAATATCTGCGTCTTCCATTTGCTCTACCTGTTCCTGATAGGCAGTGTGAATCTGGGATTGGTGCTGTTGGTTATATTGATTGGAAATCAGCGGATACAGTGTCAGACCCAAGGCCAGCAAGAAAACCAAAATAGCCGCTGAAATGGTCATTGCTTTTGTACTCATAATGCCCTCCTTGCAGTAGCAGCCCCAGAGGTTTTCATTCCACTGGGGCTGCATTTCGTTACCGACCAGACTTCTTGCGGCAGACAATGAAGATCATCACCATGGCACTGGCCATCAGGACAATACCTCCCACGGTGAACATCCAAGTGCCATGATCGCCTGTCTGGGGAAGATCAAAACCGCTGGTGTTCACAACAGTCAGGGGCGCTTCTGCATTGATGCTGCCATTGTCTTCCACCATGTTGACCTTCTTGCCATCCACGTTAGCGGAAGCGGTCAGCAGTTTATGCTCCAAGTGCTTCTGGGGCATATTGTGCAGGTCGCCGTTGTCCTTAATAACACTGGCATACCAGGGATCATTCTGAATCAGGCCCAGAACATCCGTGCCGTAGATGGCGCAGGAAGCGTCTGTATTCTTCTGGGAAATGACCACATCGATACCCTGTTTCAGCAGCACATAGCCGCTGTCAGTGCGAACCTCAATCAGGGTGTAGGCGTCATCTTCCAGACCCTTGACAACGATCTTGCCCTTGGAATCAGCGGTCTTGACGGGGACAAAGTGGGTGGCTTCCGCCTTGTCGGTCACATGATCCACCACATAATAAACGCCTTCGTCCTTGTTCAGCTCGGCTTTCACAAAGTAGTTATCAGTTTTATTCTGGATCAGAAACTCCACCTTGGAGAAATCGCCCTTGCCGTCGCTGAACAGTTTGGTCAGGTCAATGCCGTAGGTGAACACATGGCAGTCATCCACCAGAGTATCGTAGTAGTTCTGGGAGCTGCGTTTCCAGGTCAGCACAACCTTGTTATCATTGCCCTTGTCACCGAACACCAGATCGCTGCTGCTGTCCATCTTGGCGGCATAGGTGATTCTTACGGTGCAGTCGGAGTAGCCGGAGTTGACCATGGAAGCGCCGGAATAAACAGCCTTGGAGGTGTTAATTTCGGTCAAACCGGCAGCGGTCATTTCGATGGTCATAACGGAATCCCCGGTATCGGTAGTGTTGTAGGCAACGGTAAATTTGCCGTCAGCCTCCGTCCACTTGGCAACGGAATCCATGCAGGCGGCATCGGCGAAGAACTCCAGAACCACATCGCCCTTGTTGTAGGACAGACCCTTGGACAGGGTATCCACAAAGGTATAGCAGGACAGGTAGGTGGATTCGGAGGTGATGGAGGGCAAGGTTGAAATGATCTGGTAGTCGATGGTGTCACCAGCGGAAGCGGTGCCGGTGTGAGCATAAGCGTCGGTTTTGCCGGTGTCGTTCTGATTCTCCCGCAGGGTCTTTTCCAGAGAGGGGATGCCGGTCAGGTTCTTGGGATACAGGGTGATGTCATAAATCCAGCGGGTGCCGCCGTCGGTGGCGTTGGTGCCGTTTACGGAAGTCATGGGTACGGATACCAGGAAGGGATCGGTGGTGGACACGACCATTTCAGGAACCTTGGTTTCCACAACCAGATACAGACCCAGATTCAGGTTTTCTGCCTTGGTCTTGCCGTAGGCATCGGTCAGGGGCATGGGAGCGCCGCCGTTTGCGGTGATGTAGGCTTCCAGAGCATTTTTTACTACGGTGGAATTGGCTTCCAGAGCCGCCGCCAGAGCATCGATCAGCACATCGGACTGATAGTAATACTTGGCTTCATCCAGAGCATCCGCATTGGTATAGCGGTTCTTACCGTCAGTCAGATTCAGGGCTTTCAGAAAATCCGCACCCTTGATCTTGTCAATGGCATACAGAATCTCTACATGGCTGTCGGTGCGGCTGCCATTTTCGGACTCGGAGAACTGGACAATATCCGCAACCTGGACATAGCTGAACTCCACGCCCTTGATGGCGTAGCCGCAGTCGGCTTCACCGTTGCCCAGAGCGGATTCGCCGCCGCCCAGCACATCGTTGACACCGGTCTGATCGAACACGCCGGTGGACACATAGGAGGAATCCCAAACGCCGTCCTTTTCGGCATTGGTCAGATCATACTTGTAGATGGTCAGGGAGCCGGTTCTGGAAGTGTCAATGGAGGCATCTTCCAACTCGGCGGCGGAAACGGCAACGGGAAAACTCAGCAGCAAGGTCAGGGCCAGCATCAGGGAGAGAATCTTCGTCATTTTTTTCATATTGGTTTTTCCTTTTCATAGATAAATGATAATATTTGTTTACATAACTATGTGAAACACCGAAAAGCAGAAAAGCCAGGGCTGATCCCTGGCACAGCAGTAGGCAGTCATTTTATTGTCTCCGTTCTATACGATAGGAGTAGACGAGAAGTGCAGTACAGAGGAATATACACGCGAATTGAGATACCCGAAGCCATGCCCCGGAGGTCACGCCGGTATCAGGCAGCTTAAAAATATTTCGCAATTCACTACACGAAAAGAAACCGTCAGATTATCCGCCGGTAGTATTCCCTCAAAGGCAGGTTCCGTCAAAAGCGAATATCCTTTGGGCGCTTCCAGTTCTGTCACACGATACATCAGTCCCGGATGCAATCCAGTCCATTCCAAAAGCCCATCCTTTCCGGAAGTCAAAGTACCATTTACGCATTTGGCATTGAAACAGAATCCCTCTCTGACCGTTTCTGCATCGGTGTATTCCACCGGCCACCAAAGAGAACCATCCTTGCTCCATTCCAACAGGAACTTCGCATCTGCCAAGGGTTCTCCACGGATGTCCACTTTCTCAATGAGAATCCTGCCAGGGCGCAGAGCGTTGGTGAAAGAAACCCCGGCTGTTTCTCCGGCTTTCACGGTCACAGTCTGTGGATTCTCACTGGTGCAGGAATACAGGCTATTCTCCGGAATCAGCTCCTCAACCTTGTATTCTCCGGGCTGTAACTTCTCCGAGAGAATCAAGCCTGTTTCATCTGTGGAAAAGGGAGAACCGGGGATTTCTGTGCCAGAAGAATCTGTGATGCGGAACTGCCAGCCTGTCAGACTGCCTACCGTTTCCATGGCTTTCTGAATTTGGATTTTGCCATACTGCGTATTGGTATAGGCTACCTCCGCCTGAGAACCGGCTGTTATCGTCACCTGTTTTTCCACGACGGGATCATACTCCCAATAGGTGCCGTTACGGTCACACACTTCAAGAATGAAATACTGTCCGGGGAGGAGACGCCCGGAGTGAGCATAGCCGTCTGCCCCTGTCTTGATAGTCGTAACCAGATTTCTCTCAGAATCCATAATCTGGAAACTCCATCCTTCAGCAGAACCGTTTACCGCATTTTTTCGGATACGCATATCTCCGTAATGGGTATTGCGAAAGGTCACAGTTGCAGTCTGTCCCGCCGTGATATTGACCGTTTTCACAGAGGTGTCACAGACCCAGTAAGGGTCATCCACTTCAATTTCCTTTGCATACAGCGTCCCAACAGACAAATCAGAAACCGTTACGCTTCCGTCCGCCCCGGTGGTAAAGGGAGAGCCGGACATAGGCTTTGTGCGGGCGGCATCGGTGTAAAGCCCGATCTTCCAACCATCCAAATTCTTGCCTGTGTTCGTTTCCTTGACCAATTTCAAAGAACCTGTGGGGGTGACGGCTCGTACCCGAAAGTATACCGGCAAATCCTCATAAGATGGGTCTGCCTGACTGCCCAGCATCACCTGATAACTGCCGTTATACCACACAAAGAAGGGGTGCCCCTGGGTGTTCACCCGATTTCGTGTGGGAGCTACCAGCACATTGTCCAGTGGGCGGTCAGAGGTAATCGTCAGCACATTTCCGTTCGTGGAAAAGGTCAAGCCATCCACCCTCGGAAAGGAATACCCAGATATTACCCGATTACTGTCCGTTACGGCTGCACTATACTGACCGTTGCCATTCGGTTTCAAATCTATGGTCGGAGCAGCATTTTGGGCCGCACTGGTAAAACTGGGGATGGCATCGCTGTGCGCCGCCATGTTTGCAGAAATCTGGTTGTATGCCGAAATGACATTCTTCAGCCGACCTCCGATGGAGATATACATGGAAGTGGCTTCAGGACCTTTCCCATAGGCATTCTCGAAACGGCGAATGAACGCATCATTGGTCTGTGCATACGGCGGTGTGGCATTTCGCCAGCCAATCGCAATTTCCCAGACTATAATCTGTGTTGCCACCATATTGGACAGCAGCTCATAGCTGGCGGATTGCGGAAGCGTCCTCTGTCCGTACATAACCACAACGCACATAGCTTTCATTTGCTGTACAGTCAGCGTGGACGGGGCTGCTGAACTGCTGACAAATTCATCCATTGTCAGATCTTCTTCTGTATAAGTGGAGCCTTCCGCAATGCCGGGTTCCAGGCAGTAAGCCGCCTGCCATGTTCCATTGACCTTAATGGCTTTCAGCCCGACATTATTTCGATTTCTTGACTTGCCCGCAAAATCATAGTAGATAAATCGGTTGGTCTTTCCGGCAATGGGACTGTATTCATCTGTATTGACCCAGATGGTAGCCCATGTGGTTGCCTGACAGTTGGAAATGGAGGCCAGAGCAACCTCCCCGTCAATCAGGAGCATGACAGGCGGCTCAGAATCATCAATGATATCAGCTTCCGATAGATTATTTCCGGGTTCCTCGGCAATGGCTTCTTCCGTTTCGTTGGGCGGTGGGATCATATTTTCTTCCGATTCTGTGTTCATGGTTTCTTCCGTTGTCTCCGTGGAAGCAGCAGGATCAGCTTCATCGGCTGTTTCCGCAGCATATACGCTAGGAATCAGACTAACCACCAGCATCAGAATCAAAAGAAGTGAAATACATCGTTTGATTACAGTTGGCATAATAATTCCTTTCAAAAAAATAGTCCTTGCCGAAGTACAGCAAGGACTGCGATTGTTGGTTTGTTGTTAAAACCGGTACAAAACTGGTTCTCCTTTTCGGAGTGTACAGGTAGTCTGGAGGGGGTGAGGTGTGGAGAGGGGGAACCATTCAGAACCGGCTCTATCAATCTGCAAAATGGACAGACTGCCCCCTTGCAAGTGGTTATCGTTCCTGTTCCCGCTGGCGTTTCCGATAGAAGTCCAGAGCCTTGACGATGGTATCCTCAATCTTCTGTGCGGGCGTCCCCGGCGCAAAATACTTGCTGATACGCTCCTTTGGAATTTTGAACTGCTCCTTCTGATTGGGCTTTTCCTCCTGCATGATGGAGAAAATCACATCCATGTTCAGCCTCCCTTCCTCCGAAAATTTACGCATTTTCATCGCCTGAACATGAGACGGGGTGCAGTCCTCCGTTATCATGGTTTCATACAGATCATGCTGCTCCTGCTGGGTCAGGTAGGACAGTTCCACCGCAGGACGAAGGGCAATTTGCAGTTTGTCCTTTTCTTTCAGGACGGAATTGTCCACCAAATTCAAAATTTCGGGAATTAGGGAGGTCAAACGAATATACCGTCTGACTTGATCTTGGCTCTCGCCAACTGCCTTACCCAGTTCAACCCGCGATGTCAACTTCTGTGCCACTGGCACAGAAGTTAAATCCGTGCGCTGCCCCTGCCGTTTCATTGCGTCCAAACGCATTTTATATGCAAAGGCTTTTTCAGACGGCAGAAGCTGTTCCCGCTGCAAATTGGAATCCACCATAATGATGGTCGCTTCCTCATCTGTCAGCTCCCGGACAATGCAGGGCAGTTGCAGCTTCGCAATCAGGGTACACGCCAGCTTGCGGCGGTGACCGGCAACCATTTCGTAATGTCCGTTTTCCTTGGGGCGCACAATGGCAGGAACCAGAATGCCGTGCTGTTTCACACTTTCCGCCATTTCAATCATGCTGTCATCCATGCGGACTTTGAAGGGGTGATTAGGGAAATCGTCAATCTGGTCAATGGGAATTTCCTTTACTCTGGGCTGAGTGGCAATGTCCCGTTCCTCTTGGGTGGTAAACAGACTATCGACTGATGTCAGAAGGCTTGCTGCGCTGTTTTTCGCCAATGTCCATTACCTCCTTCACCAGAGTGCGGTAGGCTTCCGCCGCACGGCCTTTCGGCTCATGCTTGAAAATGCTGTGGTCTGCGATACTGATTTCCGCCAGGCGAACCGTTGCCGGGATCACCGTCTGCATAATGGGAAGACGTTTGCCATAGGCGGCTTTGACAGATGCCACAATGTCCTTGCGGAAATTGGTTCCATTTGCCATGGTCATAAACACGCCGCCAATTTTCAGCTTGGGATTGATCTGTCGCTTAATACTCTGCACCGTATTGACCAGCTCCGTCATGTTTTCGGCAGCAAAATACTCTGCCTGAACCGGAATCAGAACATAATCCGATGCAGACAGAGCATTGATGACCAGCATACCGAGGGACGGGCGGCAATCCAGCAGAACATAATCATAGTCCTTTTTGATCTGATTCACATACTGCCGCAGCACCGTCTCCCGGCTCATGATATTCACCAGACCCACCTCAACGGCGGACAGGGTACGGTTGCCGGGGACGAAATCAAAGCCCTCATGATGGTGGCAGATTTCCGGATGATCACCGCCGCTGACACCCGCCACGATGTCGTTCATGGCATTGCCCAGTGTCAGCGGCAAATCATTCGGTTTTCGCAGTCCCAGCATTTTGGTTAAGTCCCCCTGTGGGTCAACATCCAGCAGAAAAACCTTCTTGCCTTGCATCGCCAGACCAGCACCCAGGTTATACACCGTAGTGCTTTTCCCCACACCGCCCTTTTGGTTAGCAACGGCAATGACCTTCGTTTTTGCCATTTGGGTTTCCTCCTTAAATAGATTTAGCCGCCTGCGATGAAGCAGACGGCTATGTACTGGAAACAAGAAACGCCTACTTGTAAACAAGCAGGCGGCTGAGATATGTATTAGACTTTTTTCACGGGTGCGGAAATTACCTTCTGAATCAGCTCGTCCACACAGTCTGTAAAGCGTCCCTCTCTGATCAATCGTTTTCTCATATGGACAAGGCTTTGTAGAAGAACTCTGAAATCTGATTGGGACAAATAGAGATAGTATTTCTTCTGAAACATTACGCTTACCTCCTTTTTTCTCATAATTTCATTAGAATACTTGGGTATTGACGGTAAGACGCCGTAACCCAGTAACATGTGTTGGCGGCTCTTTTACGGTACTTCATGTTGCCTGTATTGGTGAGGCGGTGCAGCTGCTTCGGGAAAAGTTGGATCAGAAGAATATATACTTTATGAATCCGGCACTGGACATGTAAATACTTGGGGAGCGGCGCTTGCCGTTCCCCTTTCTGCTTTGTATGTTTTTGGCCGGATAGCGCACACTGACACTATGGAAGCTCTGAATATCTACGAAAGAGGGAAATTTCCCATGAGGAATGAAAAGCTTTACGATGTCATCGTTATCGGCGGCGGCCCGGCGGGGCTGACGGCGGCGCTGTACCTTGCCCGGGCGGGCTGTCGGACGCTTGTGCTGGAGAAACGGGGATATGGCGGGCAGATCGCCATTACCGACGAGGTAGTAAACTACCCCGGTGTCCTGACGACCAGCGGAATGGAGCTTACCGAGACCATGCGCCGTCAGGCAGAGTCTTTCGGCGCGGAATTTCTGATCGCGGAGGCACAGGAGCTGTCCCTATTCAATGCCGAGAAAACCGTGAAAACCTCTGCGGGGGATTTTCGCTGCCTGGGCGTACTTCTAGCCACCGGGGCGCAGCCAAAAATGGCGGGTTTCCGGGGCGAGGAGGATTTCAGAGGGCGCGGCGTTTCCTACTGCGCTACCTGCGACGGCGCGTTTTTCCGGAATAAGGACGTTTTTGTCATCGGCGGCGGAT